>OQVP01000024.1_pt1 | contig 44939 bp, 49 predicted proteins | sample 1691541 | NCBI WGS metagenome assembly OQVP01 (sample SAMN03418258, study PRJEB22391) | human gut metagenome | biome: human-gut; feature: organic feature; material: feces | host: Homo sapiens | place: Tanzania | collected 2013-01 | reverse complement strand
AGCGCGGTGGCGGTACCGTGTGGGGCGCAAACGAGCGGATTCACCGCCGATGGCGTGTAAGGGTAGGAGTGGGTGCTGACGATGGTGGCATCGCCTTGGCTGGTGCTCACTCGCTCAATGGTGGTGATAGTGCAAGGCGTATTGCTAAACGGAGCCATCAGTAGTGCCGAAGTGTGCCACGCCGCCCTCAGCAGCTCGCTACCGCCACCTTGCCACAGTCTGCCGCCGTGCGCCATAGTGTAAGCAGGCAGATGCTCGGTGCTACTTCGGCGAGTGATGGCGGCGCAGTCGCTCGTGGTGAGCGTATGGGCAAAAGTGGTGCTTTGCTGGAGCGTGAAAGTGGGAATGTCGGGCAAAACCGAAGTGGCATTTTTGCTGATGCCGCGCGTTTGCGCCCCACACGGTACCGCCACCGCGCTTCGCATTGAGGTGGCATCGGGGCAAACCACAAAAGCCATCGACTGTCCACTCACGCCTGTGCACGCTTGCGCTCTGGCTGCCACCTACACCGCAAATCTGCTACCCACCTCGTTTGAGCCGTCAAGCCCAAGCCTCGCCGTCACACAATCGGCGGTGGTGCCCACCCCTGGGCGGCTGACGGTGAGCCACATCGCCCAACCGCTCATCGCCGAATGTAGCCAAACGGTGACTGGTGCCGAAATCATGGCTTTGGCTGCCACCGAACGCCCCATTTATTCGGGTGGATTCGGGCGGCACCCGCTGTATGTGTTCACCGATCAGGGCATTTTCGTGATGCCACAATCGAGCAGCGGCGCATTTGGCGAACCGAAGTTGATGAGCCGCAAAGCGCTCGATGCCCATACGCGTCCCATCAGCGGTGGCGGTAAAATCTGGTTTGTGAGTGCACACCAGCAACTGTGCAACATCGAGGGCTCGAAAATTCGGGTGGTGATTCCTCGCTGGCAAACTGCCGCCATGGCGTGGAACGATGCCGAACACGAACTTTGGACGCTCCACCCCGACGGATCACTCCACATCACCGACGGCGATGGGTTTTTCTCGCGTCTCACGCTGAATGTGGATTCAATGTACTACGACAGCAAGTCGGCGCTGGCTGTGATGCCCGACGGCAGCGTGCTCAACATCTGCGCATCGGTGCCAACAGAGCAAACAGTGAAATACCTCTCCCACCCCATCATGCTTTCGGCTGATATGCAGCAACGCCCAGCACGCATCATCTGGAATGTTTTTGGCTCGAATCTGCACCTGCGGCTCACGGTACTGGGCGAACAAGGCGAAAGCAAATGCGGGTTCACTATCTGCTCGGCAAAAGTGGATGGCGAGGTCAACACTCCCATCGCCCTGCCCCTCATTTCGCCCCCTGTGCGCACCGTGAGGCTATCTGTAGAGGGTACTGCGCCAGAAGGCACGGTTATTTATTCTGCCGACCTGTATATTAATACTGAAACGCATAGATAACCGTATCCGTCACCAAAAATAACAAAAATATCACTTTTTGCCATAAAAAGTGATATTTTTTAATACAAATGCTTGCGGATATGGTTTTTTGTTGTATCTTTGCAGCGTTATTTGTTATTCAAGGTCGTCAAAACGCATCGACCAATTGACGTAGGGGATATTAATATAACATATCACGCTCCAGCCTATGGCACCGTTAAGAAGCTGCATAATAGCCATGGGTTGGGTTGTAAACAGAATACAAATAACGCATAGATTTGCCCCGTCAAGGGGGTAACACCTCTGGAGCAAATCTTTTTAAACATGGTTCAAAATAGTTGTTTTATAGATAATTGTGTATTTAAGGAAATGGGAAAGTCGTGAGACTGTCCCTTTTTTTTGCGCCCATGCCTCACTCCACCCCCACAGTTTTTTTTGGCTCACACAGATTCAACGGATTAAACAGATTTTTTGTTAATCGGATTGAAATGGATTAGGGTGTTTTGGTTCAGTGGAAAATCAGTAGGGATAGGCGTATATTTTAGCAAGTCTATGTGGGAAAATCCAGCAAATCTCAACCATATAAAAATTTGAAGCCAAAGGCATCGGAGATGCCGCATCATGCGAAACACCATGCAAGCGAAAATCGCAGAGCGATTGAGCGCAGCTTGGAGACAAGAACATAGGGTAGTCCTCATTTTTCTCATATAAGCGAAAAAGATTGCTGCACATGGGCGTTTTCCTTACTTAAAATTTCAAAAATTGGCAGAAAAGTTGTAAATTTGCGTGATATTGTGCGCACGTGTATGCGTGCACGCGTGAAAGGTTTACATCGGGCAAAAAAATGCCTGGCAAATATATTATAACATAAACATGAAAATTATCTTATTATCAGGTGGTTCTGGTCAGCGCTTATGGCCTTTATCTAACGGAGCACAGGCAAAACAGTTTCTTCGCTTGCTGAAATCACCCGACGGCGAAAAAGAATCGATGGTGCAACGAGTGGTTCGCCAAATCAAAGAAGCAGGACTGCTTGAAAGCATCACAGTGGCAACGAGTGCCGCACAAGCCGATATGATTTCCAACCAACTTAGCGAATACGGAGTCGACATCGTGACCGAGCCTGCTCGTCGCGACACTTTCCCTGCCATAGCACTTGCAGCAGCATATCTCCAAAAAGAAAAGCATTGCCCAGCCGACGAAACGGTGGTGGTGATGCCATGCGACCCCTACACCGAAAGCGGATATTTCCAGACTATCGCAAAAATGGTGAAGGCTGTGGAGGCTAAGGCTGCCGACCTCGTGCTGATGGGCATCACCCCCACGAATCCTTCCTCCAAATTTGGCTACATCGTGCCACAGGCTGCCGATGCTGAAAAAGACATTCGCCAAGTGCACAGATTCGTGGAGAAGCCAAAGCACGAGCTTGCCGAGCAGTTGCTCACCGAAGGCGCACTGTGGAACGGTGGCGTGTTTGCGTTCCGTCTTGGCTACATCACCTCGATTCTCAATAAATACGTGAGCGCGCCATCGTTTGCTGAAGTTCGCTCACGCTATCAAGAGTTCCCAAAAATCAGCTTCGACTACGAAGTGGCAGAGCGTGCCGAATCGGTGGCAGTGATTCCATTCACAGGCCAATGGAAAGACCTCGGCACATGGAATGCCCTCACCGAAGAGTTGCCCAATCAGACCATTGGCAAAGTGGTGCTCGACCCTGAGGCAAAAAACACCCATGTGGTGAACGAGCTCAGCATGCCGCTGATTTGCCTCGGCACCGACAATTTGGTGGTGGCAGCAAGCAGCGACGGCATTCTGGTGGCTGACAAAGCCCACTCCGAAGAGCTCAAAACCCACCTTGCGAAGCTCGGTCCCGACGCACGCCCAATGTACGAGGAGCGCCGCTGGGGCGAATACAAGGTGATCGACCACATCGAGTTTCCCGACGGTCAGAAAGTGCTCACCAAGCAGCTCTGCATCAAGGCAGGCAAAAACATCAGCTATCAGGTGCACCACCAACGCGAAGAGGTGTGGACCATCATCAACGGCACAGGCCGCGTGGTGCTGAGTGGCGAAGAGCGCATAGTGAAGGCTGGCGACGTGGTGCATGTGCGCCGTGAGCAGTTCCACGCCATTCGCGCCATCACCGACCTCTACATCATTGAAGTTCAATCGGGCGAGCGTCTCACCGAAGACGACATCACCCGCTATCCTTACAACTGGGAATAAATAGCAGAATTAACGCTTCGGGGGCGTGAAACATCGCCCCACGACGCTAACATATCACTAACAGTCAACCCCTTCCGTACCCGATTTGCGAAGTCGGCAAGGAAAACCAAGTTCCCCGATGACTCACCCAACAGGCTATGTGCAGAGCTGTACAGAGCCGGGATGCTGAAAGAGAAAATGCAGCGCGAGTCATTTTGACCGCAGGCAATGCGCCTGGGTTTGGGGGCCTTATACACATTCGCAATCTTTTTTATGGAATCAACAGCTCAATCGCTCCAGTGGTACGCGTTCCGAATGTCGGTACGCACACCCCACGAAGCGCAAGCTATTGCCCGACGCGAAGGCTTTGAAACCTACTACGCATTACGCAAGCAACTCAAAGACGCATCTTACGACACGCCCACCGATGAAGCATTTCAAGACAAACCATTGCTTCCATCGGTGATTTTCGTGAAATGCACCGAGGCGTTTGCGCAGAAAATGCAAGACAGCAAAAAGATGTGGCCATACCGAATGCCAGGCGAAAAGTCGCTCTGCCCCATCACGCAGCGCGACATCGACGTGTTCAGAACCGCCGTGGAATCGGGGTGCCGCAACTTGGAAGTGATTGACGAAAACTTGGCGATGGGCGACAAAGTGCGAGTGCTCGACGGCATATTCAAAGACCAGGAAGGCTACATCGTAAAAATCCGGGGCGACAAACGCTTCGTAATCTCCATTCCCGGCGTAGTGGCAATAGCCACCATCTACATCCCCAAGCACCTCCTCGCCCCCACCACCTAATCCCCCCACAATGCAAGACACCACATCCAACAACAAACGCATAGCCAAAAACACAATCATGCTCTACATTCGCATGTTTATCAGCATGGTAGTGGGGCTATACACATCGCGCGTAGTGCTCGCCACCCTCGGCGTAGAAGACTACGGCATCTATGGCGTGGTAGGCGGCGTGGTGGCAATGATGGGTTTCCTCAACGCATCGATGAGCGGAGCCACCAGCCGATTCCTCACCTTCGAGCTCGGTCGTGGCGACAAAGACCGGCTTGCTAAAACTTTCTCATCTGCCCTTATCGTGCATATTGCCATCGCAATAATCGTTTTCATCTTGGCAGAAACCGTGGGGCTGTGGTTCCTATGCAATAAACTCAACATTCCCGAAGGTCGCATGGAGGCTGCACACTGGGTGTACCAGTTCAGCATACTTGCCACCATGCTGAGCATCACCCAAGTGCCATACAACGCCACCATCATCGCCCATGAAAAAATGGACGTGTATGCCTATATGGAAATCCTCAACGTGACGCTAAAATTGCTCATCGTGTATCTGCTCACCATCGGCGATTTCGACAAGCTCAAACTCTACGCCGTTCTCACCTTTGCCGTAAGCCTCATCATCATGATGATATACCGCATCTACTGCCTACGCCACTTCAAAGAATCACGCTTCCACTGGGTCTGGGACAAAACCTACCTCACCCCCCTCCTATCCTTCTCCGGTTGGAATCTTTACGGCAACTTTGGAGGAATAGCCGGAAATCAAGCCAACAACTTTGTAATCAACTCATTTTTCGGCGTAGTGATGAATGCGGCTGCAAGCGTGGCGTTCACCGTTTCGGGAATTGTCACCCAATTCTCATCGAATGCAATGACTGCTTTCCGCCCGCAAATCATCAAAAAATACGCAAGTGGCGACATACAAGGAATGCAATCATTAACATTCCTTGCATTAAAGGCAATTATGATGCTCTACACGCTTATTGCTATACCAGTATTTCTTGAATGTGACTATATCCTTAGCCTGTGGTTGGTAGAGGTGCCACAAATGGCTTCAATATTCTGCAAGATACTGCTTATCAGCATTTTCTTTGAATCAATGCGATATATCATCATCATCGACATTCACGCCTCTGGTAATGTGAAAAAAGTAAGCGCTTATTCAGGTACTTTATTTTGCATTTCACCTATCATATCCTACTTTCTTTTCAAAATCGGACTACCCGTAGCAAGCACATTCATCACCATTGCCACAATCAATGCCACATTGGTATTAATTAATGTGCTGATTGCCAAATATTACATACCTCAAATTGAACAAAGCAAATATTTCACTACCATAGGACTGGTGACACTCACTTCTGCAGTATCGCTATTGATTTTGATGCCCTTGCAACAAATGTTGCCCTCGTCGTTCCTTCGACTGTGCATAATGACATGTGCATCACTATTCCTACAACTGATAATCTTTGCATACGTTTGCCTCACGGCAAATCAGCGCGAGAGTACATTTGGCTTCATACGCAATAAATTACACATATAATTATGGACAACATTCTTCTTCTCGATACAAGTATTGCCACCGATAATATTGGTGACGACATCATCATGGAATGTACGCGAAAGGAACTTGCACCCATTCTTTCTAAAAGCTTCGTGCGAAACCTTCCTACACACGTTTCTCCATTCCACTGGTATCAAGTGTGGAGGAAGTCAAATGCCCTAATGTCGTTCGCAAACAGCAAATTGAAATTTGTGGGCGGTTCAAACATACTTATTCCAAACCTCCTCACCCACTACCCACAGTGGAATATCAACTTGTTTAATTACCAACCACTTAAAGGTTGCATTCTGGTGGGAGTTGGAGCTGGTGCAGGAGCCGAAAACGGAAGCAATTGGTACACACGCCACATTTACCGCAATTTGCTCAATTCTGATTATTACCATAGCGCACGCGACGAACGCAGCAAGAAATATATGGAATATCTCGGAAAGAAAGCTATCAACACTGGTTGCGTGACAATGTGGATGCTCACTCCCGAATTTTGCAAAACCATACCCACTAAAAAGGCAAATAAAGTTGTGTTCACGCTCACCGCTGGCTATGGTGCTCAAAAGGATGCCGACCAAAGCATGATTGACACCCTTTTGAAGAACTATCAAGAGGTGTATTTCTTTCCACAGTGTGTGGGCGACTTTGAATATCTACTCAAATTCCAAAACATTGAGTGCATTAAAATATTGGAAGCGTCGAAACAGGCATACGATGAGTTTTTGACAAACAACGACACCGATTACGTTGGCACCCGACTTCACGGAGGCGTGTATGCCATGCGCCACGCCCGCAGAGCTATCATTATAGCCATCGATGAGCGCGCACGTGCCATCAACGCAAAAAACCATCTGAACTGCATAGAACGCAACGATATTCAACAACTCAACGCAATGCTCAACAGCGAATTTGAAACAAAAATTGTGATGGACTTCGATGCAATCACCCAATGGAAATCACAATTCAAAACCAACGCTTAAAAAACGACAAATGGAGAATATCATATTAAAAAACATACATTTTGACAAGAATGTCGTTTGTTACAATTTTGAGGTCTCCCCTGGATTGAAGAAATATTTTAACAGCGACAAACTTTGGATTGAATATGATGAGAGTTTGAACGACTGTCCAACGTCAATTCTCACCATTCCATTTGTTTCAATCATGCTTCCTATCATGTGGGTGACCGATGCTGTGCTATGGGTAGATGAGCTTGATTTCACATTCTATCACTCCACATTCTACCTACAACAAGCATATCAGAACCTATATAGGAATCACCAACTGAAAGGTCGACTCGTTCCTTCAAATTTAAGACGAAACGAAATCTGCAAATCCAAAGATGCTTTTATCTTGTTTAGTGGAGGAGTTGATGCACACACCACATATATAAAAAATAAAGATGAAATATCTCGTTTAGTTAATATTCAAGGATTCTATCACAGCCTCCAAGAAGTGAACAAAGTGGCAGACGCCGATATTAAAGATATTTCAGACTTTGCCCATACCGAATCGCTTGAAGCAAGTTTCATAAAATCAAATTTCGGAACTTTAATCAGCGAAAACAGTTACCGCCCTTATGCAAAAATAATTGGCGATTCTCTTTGGCATGGTTTTCAGCACTCAATGGCTTTTATTTCACTCACAATTCCGCTGGCATATAGGCACAACTGCTCAAAAATTTTGATTGCGAGTTCATTTACTGTTGGCGACTCAAGAGTTTGTGCATCATACCCCACAACGGATAATGAATTTTGCTTCGCAAGCAACGGATATGCCGTTCACGATGGTTTTGAACTTTCTCGACAAGAAAAAATAAAATTAATCACCGACCATCAAAAGGCCATCGGGAGACCTTATCCAATTCGAGTTTGCTCATTCAACGACCACAACTGCTGTGAATGCGAAAAATGCTTCAGAACCATTCTTGGAATCATTGCAGAAGGAGCCGACATCAAAGATTTTGGGTTTGATTACGAAGAAGAAACTTTAACCCAACATTGGATTAACGTACTTGACAGGAAAGCAGGGCTAATGGGATTCCATAACGAAGCCATATCACATTGGCCCCACATTATAATGCGCATGAAGGAAAACTACCAAATCATCAACGACAAAGAATTTGTAGATTGGTTCCTAACATTCGATTTCAAAAAGGCGAAAAAAAGAGGAGTAATGCGATACTACAAGCAAAATTTCTTCTCCATTCTTAAACGAAAACTTCACATCTGATATGAACAAGCCACGGATATTCATAGCCATGCACTACATGGAGATTGGTGGTGCGGAGACGGCACTGGTGGGGCTGCTCAATGCTCTTGACCCTGCGCGTGTGGATGTGGATTTGTTTCTCTACGACCATCGTGGCGAGATGATGCAGTTCATTCCTGAATGGGTGAATCTGCTACCGCAAATTCCTAAATATTCGGTGTTGGAACGCCCTATCGTAGAGCTTGTGAAGCGTGGTTTTTGGGGCATCGCCGCCGCTCGGTTGTGGGCAAAGTGCCTATCCCAGAAAGCATACAAGCGTAGTGGCTCAAAGCTGGAAAACAATGGCGGGTTAAACAAGATGTCGAAATGCACCACCCCATTGCTGCCCAAAATCAACCAGTCGGTGACCTACGACCTTGCTATCAGTTTCCTCACGCCACACAGAATTGTGGCAGAAAAGGTAAAGGCAAAAAAGAAAATCGCCTGGATTCATACCGATTATACCAGAGTGTGGGTCGATGTTGTGGATGAATTGAAAGTTTGGCAGAAATACGACTTTGTGGCATCTATCTCAAGCGATGTTACGAACACGTTTCTTCAAGTGTTTCCATCGCTTGCCCCCAGGATTGTGGAAATTGAAAACATCCTCTCCCCCACATTCGTTCGCAAGCGTGCAGAACTTGAAAACGTGGATAAAGAAATTCACCACGAGGGAGCAATCATCCTACTGTCAGTAGGCAGATTTTCAGATGCAAAAAATTACGATAACGTGCCTGATATCTGTAAGCGTCTAATTGGGAAAACAAAATTAAATATCAAGTGGTACATTATCGGTTATGGTGGCGACGAACCTCTAATTCGCCAGAAAATCAAAGAAGCAGGCATGGAGGAGCACGTCATCTTGCTTGGAAAGCGGAGCAATCCTTATCCATACATCAAAGCATGCGACATATATGTGCAGCCATCACGCTACGAAGGCAAAAGCGTGACCGTGCGTGAGGCCCAAATGCTCTGCAAACCAGTGGTGGTGACCAACTACCCCACAGCACCCAGCCAAATTCGTTCGGGCATCGACGGAGTAATCGTGCCGATGGACAACGAAGGCTGCGCTCACGGTCTTGCAGAAGTGATTTGCGACAAGTCCCTTCAAGCACGTATCATCGCCCACCTAAAAACCCACGACTATGGCAACGAATCAGAAGTAGAAAAAATCTACACACTAATTGACGAATAAACGGAACCACGAATTTCACATATTACACGAATATTTTAAAAATAAATCGTTAGAGTATTTATAATTCGTGAAATTCGAGTGATTCGTGTTAAATAATATATAGTGATGGTATGATTTATTTCAAGGAAGAGAGTTATTGCATTACTGGTGCCGCTTTGCATGTTTATAATGTATTGGGAGCTGGCTTTCTTGAGGCTGTATATCAAGAGGCTTTAGAATTAGAATTCCAAAAAAGAGGTATCCCTTACGAGCGAGAAAAAGAGCTCACAATTACATACGATGGTCATAAACTGTGTCAAACATACAAAGCAGACTTCGTGTGCTATAACAATATAATAGTTGAGCTAAAAGCTGTAAACGAACTCAACGACATCCATAGAGCGCAAGTTTTCAATTATCTCAAAGCTACAGGTTTTAAATTGGGCATACTTTTCAACTTTGGCAACGCCACAAAACTTGAATACGAACGAAAAGTAAAATAGAACTCAAATAAATAAGGAAAACGGAACCACAAATATCACAAATCACACGAATATTTTTAAAATAAAAATCGTTTGAGCATTTTTAATTCGTGAAATACGAGTGATTCGTGGTTAAAAATGTTGTGAATTGAAAAAAACGGAACCACAAATTTCACATATCACACGAATATTAAAAAAAATATTGATTGAGCATTTTTTATTCGTGAAATTTGAGTGATTCGTGGTTAAAAATGATACGAGGTTAATCTATGATACCTAAGATAATTCATTATTGCTGGTTTGGACGCAACCCTTTGCCAGAATCAGCTATTAAATGCATCAACAGCTGGAAAAAATTCTTCCCCGACTACGAAATCAAGGAGTGGAACGAAGACAACTTTGATGTGAACATCATTTCCTACACAGCAGAAGCCTACGAAGCAAAAAAATACGCCTTCGTAAGCGACTACGCACGAATGTGGGTTCTGTACAACTATGGAGGCATTTATTTCGATACCGATGTTGAAGTTATAAAACCAATGAAGGATATTGTTGAGAATGGACCTTTTATGGGAATCGAATCAGAATCGGAGCACAAAAGCATAGTAAACCCTGGCCTTGGATTGGGATTTGACAAAAACAATCAAATATGTAAAAAAATAGTTGATTTATATCATCAGCCCAATCTTGAATGTAAAGGTTATATTGTGCCTTTTGCCACAAAAGTCCTTCAGGAACTAGAACTTAAAAAAAGTAATAAAGTTCAGACTCTCGATGGAATCACAATCTATCCTACAGAATATTTTAACCCATACAACAATTTAAAAGGAAAACTGAATATTACTCCAAACACACGTACAATCCATTGGTTTGATGCATCATGGTTGTCATCTTGGGGTAAGATCAAATACCAATTGGGAAAATTCTTCAGAAAAATATTAAATTAATTTCGTCTGTAATGGATTATATCTACCACATTCCGCCTTTTTTATACCAACCTATATACATTTATTCGGTGATGATCCTAGTTGTCTTCACCTATTTCCGCTTTGCACCAAGTAATGGTACGCAAATACTAAAACATACACCTTCTATATCATTTCCTGCACTCGTATTAGCATTGGCATTAACCTTATTAATGGGATTGCGCCCTGGCACAAAAGAATTTGGTGACACGTCAATGTATATACACAGCTACGAAAACATTATTAATGCGTATGAATGGGATGAAGAGTGGTTATGGACAAATATTGCATTTTTTTGCAAATCCATAAAACTTCCAACCACAGCATATCTTTTAGTGATTGATATAATTTACATCGGCACAGCGTTTGCTTGCTGCTGTATACTAATGAAAAGGAATGTGTGGATAGCTTTTCTTTTTGTCGCATCATCTTTTTCTTTTTATAGTTATGGCATAAACGGCATTCGGAATGGAACCTCACTTCATCTTTTACTACTTGCAATAGCACTCATTACGCAAGCAAAAACATCGAAAATAATAGGAGCATTACTTTGCATAGGAGCAATTGGCATACACAAATCATCAATGTTACCCATTGCCTCGTTATTCTGCGCCATATATGTCGTAAAGAATCCACAAAAAGCCATCAACTTTTGGGTTGCTTCTATTTTCATTTCATTAATTGCAGGAAATTCAGTTGGGGAATTCTTTGCAAGTTTGGGGTTCGACGATCGAATGGGTGATTATTTTAACGGTCAAGAAAACGCTATAACTATGCGTCAATTCTCTCACACTGGTTTCCGTTTCGACTTTTTGCTATATAGCGCAATGCCCGTGCTAATGACTTGGTACGTAACCATAAAACGAAAATTCAACGACCGCACATTCAACATTATTGCCATCACATACATACTGGCAAATTCTTTCTGGGTTATGGTCATACGAACAGCATTCTCAAACCGATTTGCTTATCTGTCTTGGTTTTTGTACCCAATTGTAATCGCATATCCATTATTAAGATTTAAAATATGGAATGATCAAGACAAGAAAACTGCGATTATTCTTTTACTATATGCTGGATTCACATTCTTAATGTACATAAGAGGATAAACATAATTAACATGGAAAAAACGCTAACAATTTTCACGCCTGCATATAATCGAGCACATACAATAGACAGAACTTATCAAAGTTTAATAAGACAAACTTGCAAAGATTTTCTATGGCTTATAGTTGACGATGGGTCTACTGATGGCACCAAAAATCTTGTAGAGGGATGGATAAGGGAAAACAAGATTCCTATAACCTACATCTACCAAGATAACCAAGGAATGCACGGAGCTCACAATACAGCATACAAAAATATTACAACCGAGCTTAACACCTGTATTGACAGCGACGATTGGATGCCTCATGATGCTGTAGAAAAAATCATAAATGCATGGAAAGAGCATAGACACGAAAATTATGCAGGAATTATTGGTTTAGACCAAACTGCAGACGGAAATTTAATTGGAACAAATTTCCCAGAAAATTTAAAAGAAACCACTCTTCAAGGGTTTTATGAAGCAGGAGGTCAGGGCGACAAGAAGTTGGTTTACAGAACAGATATCATCAAACAATATCCTGAGTATCCGTTATTTAAAGGAGAACGCTATGTTGGACTTGCTTATAAATATATGCTTATTGATAAAGACTGGAAACTAATCACACTAAATGAGCCTCTGGTGACTGTTGAATATCAGTTAGAGGGAAGTAGTTTTAGTATGTACAAGCAATACTGGAACAACCCTAAAGGCTTTGCATTCTTCCGTAAAACAGAAATGATATGCACAAAAAGTTTAAAACGACAGTTTATAGTTTGCGCCCACTATGTATCAAGTAGCATTATCAGTAAAAATTGGGGGTTTATAAAAGAAAGTCCAAAAAAGATGATGACCATAATTGCCACACCATTAGGATTAGGCCTATATTTATTCATTCGGAGAAAAGTTAAAAAAAACAAAAAAATGATTTTTCACAAATGAGAATTTCAGACGATTTATTTCGATATGAGGGAAAAAGGAGTAAAAAGTTATCAGTAAAAATCAGATACTTCTTTTTTACACCCGGATTTACTTTCACTTTTTTCTTTCGAAAAGCCTCTTGCTCTAAATTCCTCCTCAGTAAAATATTTTGGACAGTGTGTTTTCATTTCACAAAATTTGTGACAGGTATTCAGATACCTATTGGTACACAAATCGGGAAAGGGCTGAAAATTGGGCATTTTGGCACTATTGTCATTAATCCAAACACAATTATTGGCGACAACTTCAACATCGCCCAAGGGTGCTTAATAGGCAATGCCGAAGGGAAGAGAAAAGGAACTCCCATCATCGGGGACAATGTTGTAATGGGGGCAAATTCTATAGTTATAGGCCAAGTAAATATTGGAAACGATGTGCTAATAGCCCCTGGAGCTTTCGTGAATTTTGATGTTCCTGATAATTCAATTGTGATAGGAAACCCAGGGGAAATTATCGCACAGAACTGTTCACCCACATCCAAATACATTGTTTACCCTACAAAATGAAGATACTGCATGTCATAACCTCGTTAAGGACCGGTGGAGCCGAACACTTGATGGTGGACCTGCTGCCTGAACTAAAGAAAATGGGCAATGAAGTGGACCTGTTGGTGTTTGATGGCACTCGCACGCCATTTTACGAGCAGGCAGAGGCGATGGGCATCAAAATTCACTCGCTGGCGATTGGCGAAAACGTGTATAGTCCCAAACATATTTTTAGACTCTGCCGCTTTATACGTCAATACGATGTGATTCACACCCACAACACCGCATGTCAACTTTTCGTCCCCATAGCCAAATGCCTTACTTTTGGTGGAGCAAAACTTGTAACTACAGAGCACAGTGCCAATAACCGCCGTAGAGGAAAGTGGTATTTTAAGATAGCAGACAAGTGGATGTATTCCCGATATGAGAAGATTATTTGTATAGCCGACCAAACAAAACAAAATCTTGAGAATCACATAGGGAAGAAAAAGATAATTATCACTATCTATAATGGCGTTAATACTGCAAATTTTCTGAAGCCAATCAAAGAAGTGACGAATACACAGAACTTCATTATCACAATGATTGCGGCCTTTCGTGAAGGCAAAGACCAAGACACGCTTATTCGTGCCATGGCAGATCTGCCAGACAATTACACGCTTCAGATAGTGGGCGACGGTCCACGCCGACCAATTCTTGAGAAATTGGCAGAAGGAAAAAATGTGGAATTTCTTGGCGTTCGCACAGATATACCCGATATTCTCAACTCCACCGACATCGTGGTTCTTAGTTCGCATTGGGAAGGTCTTTCGCTATCAAGCATCGAAGGAATGGCGAGTGGACGGCCATTCATCGCAAGCGATGTTGACGGACTTCATGAAATGGTGAATGGAGCAGGAGTTTTGTTCCCCGATGGCGACCATGTGGCACTTGCCTCTGCCATTCGCTCCCTATGCGAAAACCCAGAGAAATATAAAGCCGTAGCAGAGCGATGCCAAACTCGTGCAAAAGACTACGACATATCAAAAATGGCAGTCGGCTATAATACCGTTTATCAAGAAATCACTAATGAATAAACAAAAGCTGATTCGAGTAACTACTGTTGCGCTATCAATTGAATTCTATAAGAATTTAATTCCACAATTGCAACAAGATTATGAGGTGATAGGAGTATCGTCACCAGGGGAAGAACTTCTGCGTTTGTCTGTAGATATGGGTGTACAGACTTTTGAAGTGCCTATGGAACGACATATTTCGCTTATTCACGACTTGAAATCGCTATGGAAGATGGTGAAAGTGTTTCGTGAAGAGAGACCAGAAATAGTGCATTCCATGACACCTAAGGCGGGGCTTATAACCATGATGGCAGGATGGCTATGCGGTGTTCCTGTGCGTGTACATACCTTCACTGGACTGGTCTGGCCTACAGCTACTGGTTTGAAACGGCGCATACTCATGGCCACCGATTGGCTTACTTGCGCTTGTGCCACTCATATAATACCCGAAGGACAGGGTGTGCTCAATGACTTGAAGAATGGTGGTATTACCAAAAAGCCAATGAAGGTGCTGGGCTACGGTAATGTGCGCGGCGTGGATATGGAACGTTTCTCTCCATCGCGTTTTAACGTGTCGAAGGACCCTTCAGCGTTTACCTTTGTGTTTGTTGGACGCATTGTTGGCGACAAGGGCATCAATGAGTTGGTAGAAGCTTTTGTAAAATTGCATGACAAGCATCAAAATGCAAGGCTTATTCTGGTTGGCAGGTATGAACATGAACTCGACCCAGTAAGTGATGCCACACAAGAACTAATAGAAACGAATGAAGCGATTGACGCATGTGGTCCAAAGTATGATGACGACTTGCTGCAGATGTACATGAATGCAGATTGCTTTGTGATGCCTTCGTATCGTGAAGGTTTCCCAAACACTGTGCTTGAAGCAGGAGCAATGGGGCTCCCATCGATAGTGACAAACATCAATGGAAGCCGCGAGATTGTCGAAAATGAGAAAAATGGATTAATAATTCCTTCAAAGGATGCAAATGCCCTCTTTGATGCTATGGAGCGTATGCTGACCGATGACACAGCTCGCGAAGCAATGCGAAGCAATGCCCGACCGATGATAGCCTCTCGCTTTGAAAAGAGTTTTGTCCAAAAATGCCAAATTGAGTTTTATAAAGAAATCTCTAAAGCATAAAAAGACTAATTTGTCTTTTCTTCATAATGAAAATCTATCAAAAAAAATCTAAAGAAGATTTTTTAAGTGAAAAAGACTATAAATGCATTGTTTTTTGTTTGTGTGGGAGCGAATAGATTGTAGAAATTTTGAAAATATATTAAAGTCATGTATCAACATTTTTTTAAGAGGGTGATTGATTTTTTGATTGCGCTGGTGGTTTTGGTTTGTATCAGCCCGATTCTAGCAGTAATCACAATTTGGCTTACAATTGCCAATAAGGGGTCAGGGGCTTTTTTCTTGCAAGAGCGCCCAGGATTAAATGGCAGGATTTTCAAAATTATCAAGTATAAGACAATGACTGATGAGCGCGATGCTAAAGGTAATCTGCTACCCGACAATGCCAGGCTGACAAAAGTTGGCAAATTCGTTCGTTCCACCTCCATTGACGAACTACCTCAACTCATTAATGTGCTGAAAGGCGATATGGCACTTATAGGTCCCAGACCGTTGCTACCAGAGTATATACCTTATTATACCGAGCGTGAGCAATTACGTCATACAGTAAAACCTGGTATAACGGGATGGGCACAGGTACATGGACGAAACCATGTACTTTGGGAAGAACGATTTGAGTATGATGCATATTATGCAGAGCACATTTCATTCGCTATGGATATTCGAATTATTTTAGTGACCTTTAAAAAGGTCATACAAAGAAAAGATATAGAAGCATCACCTAATTTGATGAACTTTGATGAATATAGAAGGCAACAAATGGCTGGTCGAACATTCTTGACTGTCGAAGACGCAACTATAGACTAACCCCCTCTAACCAGAGGTCTTATGGAAAGACTTCATACCTTTCTGAGGAGTTATGAGTTATAAAAATCACATAAACATAAATTTGTGTTTGTCTAATAATTGAAAATTTTCAAATAGAACACTTTAATCCTATAAATATGAATATTCTTTTTACATGCGCTGGCAGACGCACTTATCTGCTTAAATATTTCAAGGAGAATATGAGCGCTGGTGACAAGGTGGTGGCTACAGACATGCAATCTTCGGCTCCCGCTCTTCAAGTTGCAGATGTAAAATTTCAAGTCCCCTCCGTATATGATCCTAAGTATATAGATATCACATTAGGCATTTGCAAAGAGCATAAGATTGACATTTTACTCTCGCTCAACGACTTGGAACTACCAATTTTGGCAGAAAACAAGGCGAGATTTGAAGCGGAGGGCGTGAAGGTAATTGTGAGTGATTCTTCGGTGATTGAAATCGCTTTTGATAAATACAAAACTGCACAGTGGGTTGAGTCGTTGGGACTGAAATCGCCCAAGACATTTATTCGTCTTAACGATGCAAAGCGTGCTTTGCTGTCAGGAGAAATCCACTTTTCCTTGCTCATGAAGCCTCGTTGGGGATCAGGTTCTATCGGACTTGAAACGATAGACGATATGGAAGAGCTTGACATCTACTATCGATTGCTGATGAAAAAGGTCAAGAAAACAATGCTTGCCACAGTCTCAGTGGGCAATGAATACATTATGATACAAGAAAAACTTACGGGTAATGAGTTTGGTTTGGACGTAATGAACGACCTTGAAGGCAATAATGTTGCAGTCTGTGTGAAGAAAAAACTGGCTATGCGTGCAGGTGAAACAGATAAGTCCATTACTGTTGACTCGCCAGAGTTGCGGAAGATTGGCGAAAAGATAGGCACAGCATTAAAGCACATTGGAAACCTTGATGTTGATATAATGCAAAATGAAAAAGGAGAGTTTTGCGTACTTGAACTGAATCCTCGTTTTGGTGGAGGATTCCCTTTCAGCTACGAGGCTGGCGTTAACTTCCCAAAGGCCATTATTGAATGGGTGAAGGGAAATGATGTGGATGCATCAATCCTACAACCAAAATATGACCGTATGTTTGCTAAAAATGATTTCCTTGCAGAAATTAAATAGCCAAAAGGCCAACATAATAATTACATTGTTAGTAAAAAGCACCTAATGTGACAGTCTATTATTGCCACATTAATGGGTTGGTTACCAATTTATATACAAAGAAATATTAGCAACAAAATATATGTTGAAGGAAAGGAAAAGAATTTATTTGTGTTTGGCGCACATGTCGGAGGAGGGCATGGAGCAGAAATATGTGAAAGAGGCTTTTGATACCAATTGGGTTGTGCCTTTGGGGCCGAATGTCGATGGGTTTGAAAAGGCTCTTGAGGAGTTTATTGGTGAAAACAAGCGTATTGTGGCACTTGCCTCTGGCACGGCTGCCGTTCACCTCGCATTGGTGGAGTGTGGCGTGGAAGCTGGCGACGAGGTGATTGTCCAATCGTTCACCTTTTGCGCCTCATCACACCCTATCACATATTTAGGCGCCACTCCTGTTTTTGTGGATTCGGAGCCCGACACTTGGAATATGGACCCAGATTTGCTTGAAAAGGCAATTGTGGACAGAATTGCGAAAACCGGGCGTAAACCAAAGGCGATTGTTCCTGTGGCACTGTACGGTATGCCCTACGATTGCGACCGCATTATGGAGATTGCCAATCGATACGAGATACCTGTAATTGAAGACGCGGCTGAAGGATTCGGATCGAAATATAAAGGGCAAATGCTCGGCACATTCGGTCACTTGGGCATATTGTCGTTTAATGGCAATAAGATGATTACCACCAGCGGCGGCGGTGCTATGATTACGAACAGCGATGAGCAATGGCGTGAGATTATGATGTATGCCACACAGTATCGCGAGAGTTATCCCTACTATCAGCACGAGAAGATTGGGTTCAACTACCGCATGAGCAATATTTGCGCTGGCATAGGCCGTGGGCAGATGACGGTTGCTGACAAGCATTTGGCTCACCACCGTCACGCTCAGGCACTGTATGAGGAACTGCTGAAAGATGTGGAGGGGATACACGTGCACACCCAGCCAACCTGCGGGAAATACGATTCCAACTTCTGGCTGACTGCCATTACCATCGATCCAGAATTGCGTGTGAAAGGTGAAGATAAAGCCTATAGCAAAACCGTTACAGGCGCAGTGGGCGGTGCTGGCAGCGTGGTGCATATCGCCAAGCCCATCACCACCGAGTGTCAGCCTAACAGGAATGTGGAAGCGATGCGCATTTGGCTTGACAAAGCACTGATTGAAGCACGCCCTGTGTGGAAACCTATGCACAAGCAGCCTATTTACCAAAACGCACCAGCCTACACCAACGGTGTGAGCGAAGCCATTTTCAAAATAGGTATGTGCCTGCCTACTGGTCCTTGCGTGACCGACGACGATGTTCGCTACATCGTAGATTGCATCAAAGAAGCTATCGAGCGTTAATATTTACGGCACATATATGACAAAAAAAAACGCGGCCTGGAGTGGGTCGCGTTTTTTTGTTGTGGAGTATAGCGGACTCGAACCGCTTACCTCAACACTGCCAGTGTTGCGCTCTACCAGATGAGCTAATACCCCTTATTACTTTTGCAAATTTAAGAAATGAAAATGAATTTCCAACACTTATTTGGCGTTTTTTTGCGTTTTTCATGAATTTTGTTGAGAAATATGATGCTGAATGAGGTATTTTTCAAGCATCGACTTGAATTTATGGGGCTTGATGCCCCATTTCGGGCTGATGAGCATGTCGGCTGGCGACTCCGAAACGAATCGCTCAATGGCGATTTTTGGCGACAAACGCTTCACCACTTCGCCACACAGCGCCAAATATTCATCTAAAGTGAAGCATCGGAAGTCGGCAATTTGTCCAGAATTGAGCATTTTTTCCAACATTGTGCCTTTAATCACTTGAAGCTGATGAAATTTCACCACATCTACTGGCAATGAGGATATTACATCAACAGTATGGAGCATATCGTGCTGCGACTCGCCGGGTAAACCGAGAATCAAGTGGGCGCATTGCGGTATGCCATATTCATGCGTAAGCTTGATGGCTGACACAGAAGTGGCAGCGTCGTGACAGCGATTGATGATGCGCAGAGTGCTATCGTGGAGTGTTTCCACGCCATATTCAAGCATCACAAAACAACGCTGCTGAAGTTCTCGCAAATAGTCCAGCAAGTCATTCGACACGCAATCGGGGCGTGTGGCAATCACAACCCCACCACATCATCAACGGCAACAGCCTCGGCATACAGTGCCTTGAGTCGCTCCAACGAGGCGTGTGTGCCTGTGTGCGACTGGAAATATGCGAGAAACTTCATGCCCTCATATTTCCCAGAGAAAAACCGCTTGCCACGCTCCAGTTGCTCCGTCACACTCAAAGAAGCATTGCAGTAAGAGGTGTTGAACGACTGGTTGTTGAAATAAATGCAGCCACCCACCCCTTTAGCGCCGTCGCGATTAGGGCAAGTGAATCCTGCATCGATGGGCAATTTCTGCACCCGAAAGGCGAAATGCTCATTCAAAAAGTCGGGATAAGTGCGATATAGTTTAGGCTGTTTCAAATCTTTGCGGTACGATTTAGCAAATAGTTGTCCAAAATCACCAACGCCGCCATCGCCTCGACAATGGGCACTGCTCTTGGCACCACGCATGGATCGTGACGGCCTTTAGCGTGCAACACGGTGGCATTTCCATGCATGTCGATAGTGGGAACATCTTGCAGAAGCGTAGCCACAGGCTTAAACGCCACATTAAAGTAAATGTCCTCACCATTGCTAATACCGCCCTGTATGCCACCCGAATAGTTGGTGGTAGTGCGCACTTTTCCGCCATCACTCACGAAGCTGTCAATCACCTCGCTACCACGATGATTTACAAAATCAAATCCTAAGCCAAACTCCACGCCCTTAGCCGCATTTATCGACATCATAGCCATCGACAGCTGCGCATTGAGGCGCGAGAAAACAGGTTCGCCCAAACCAGCGGGCACACCCTTAATCACACACGACACCACGCCACCAAGCGTATCGCCTTTCGCCTTGGCATCGGTGATGGCGGCAATCATTTCATCGGCCTTTTCTTGGTCGGGGCATCGCACTGCATTGTTGTCAATTGCCGACAAATCGAGCGACTGATAGGACGAATCCACGGCTATTGAAGCCACTTGTGAAGTGTAAGCCGTCACCTCAATCCGCAGTTGCTTCAACGCTTGCATGGCAAAGGCACCAGCCACCACACGAGCGGCAGTTTCGCGCGCCGACGAGCGTCCGCCGCCACGATAGTCACGAATGCCATACTTGGTTTGATAAGTGAAATCGGCATGTGACGGACGGTAGCACTTGGCAATGTCGCTATAGTCTGACGAATGTTGGTTGGTGTTCCTAATCATAAAGCCGATAGGAGTGCCCAAACTCACACCCTCGAACACGCCCGAAAGGATCTCCACCTCATCAGCCTCATTGCGTGAAGTGGTGATAGCCGACTGCCCCGGACGGCGACGTGAAACCTGACGCTGAATGAAATCGAAATCAATTTTCACACCAGCCGGGAAACCATCAATCACGCCACCAATCGCCACACCGTGCGATTCACCGAAAGTAGTGACCGTCAATATATTACCGAATGTATTTCGCATTTTTACTCAAACTTTTTTATTTATCCGAAACCAAGTCGCAAACTGTGGCGCCCACATATTTCACAAGGTCGTCGGGATTGATTTTCAGTTGCAAACCACGCACCCCAGCACTTACATAAATGTAGTCGAACAAAATGCAAGTTTCGTGGAAATAAGTGGGGAAAGGCTTTTTCATGCCGATTGGCGAACAGCCGCCACGAATATAGCCCGTGGTGGGCAGCAACTCCTTCATCGGAATCAAATCGGCTTTCTTGTTGCCCGAAATTTTTGCGGCTTTCTTCAAGTCCACCTCATCTTCACCAGGCACCACGCACACAAAGTGCCCCGTCTTATCGCCACGTAGAACCAGTGTTTTAAACACTTGCTCAATGTCTTCACCAAGTTGCTCAGCAATATGTCCTGCGCTAAGGTCGTTCTCGTCCACAATGTATGGCACAAGCGAGTATGAAATTTTCGCCTGATCGAGAAGCCTTGCGACATTAGTTTTTGCAATCTTTTTCATTTATTTAATGCTTTAACAATACAAAATTACTCGTTTTCTGCCTATATTTGCAAGATAAACGCAGTTATTTCATGAATAAGCGCCACATATTCGCCATTATTGCGGCTTTTTGCATAGCAAATAGCCACGCGCAAGTGTGTGCCTTCACCGACAGAAAAGCGGTGCTGCAAGCACTCGAACAGGCTGAAGACACATTCGGCAATCCGCAGAGCACAGCGCACGACGAAGCGAAATATGTGGAGGTGCTGAGGGCAGTGTGCGATAGCGAGCTGTTGTCGGAAGCCGACAAAATGCGCCCGAAACTGCTGCTCGCCGATGCTTTGAAAAATCAGATAGGCACGCAAGCCACTGATATAGAATACGTAACCACAGATGGCAGCGCGCACCACATCTACGACAGCACTGCGCCGCTCACACTCATCTATTTCAACGACCCCGACTGCGAATCGTGCGAAAAGGTGAAACACAGGCTCGACACCTGTACAACATTACAAAATAAGGTGGCGGAAAAACGCCTTGAAATTGTGGGCATCTATACGCTTGACGATGAGCAGGCATGGAAAAGCACCAACTTCCCCACCTACATCATAAATGGCTGGAACAAAAACCAGGACATAGAGCAAAACGAAACGTATTCGCTCCCCACTCTCCCTGTATTTTATTTGCTTGATTCCGACAAAAAAGTGCTGTTGAAAGGCGAAGCAAGCCTCAACAGAGTGCTGCGCTATTTGCACAACGATACCACAAAATAGGCATCATCGTCAGCCCCAACTTTATACAAGGCAGATGCACGGTGGCCAATCACCCAAATAATATCACCATCAGCCTCCATCACCCACACTTCCTGCTTTTCTCGCTCACTCAATTTTAGGTCTGTAAACAAGTCGCTTAAAAGCTTGCTGCCTTTCATACCGAATGGGCGAAATCTATCGCCATTTTTCCAATGGCGAACCACTACATTTTTGGCATTTTTCACATCACATGAAAGTGCAATTACATCTTTACCATTGCACGATTTCAAATCGTGTTGCGTACGCAAAACTTTTTTCACCATCATTTTTACTGGATGCGATATATAATTGTCGCACAAATTAATGCCGTACGCACATTCAAGTTTTACTTTATTGACAAAAACTTCAAGTTTCGTGCGTAATATAGTTAAAGTAAAGGTTGAGGAATAGAAATGTTTGCCTACTCCGTATTCACTGCCAAATGCCTTCAAAATATCGGTGCATTGCGCATAATTGAAGCCGTAGGGTTTTAGAATTTCGAAAAGTAAAGTATTGGCATTTGTAAACCGTAACAAGCGGGCACAATCCACCAGCAGCACACCATCTTTCTGCTCACAGATTTCTGCCCTTGCTTGCTCGATCAGTTCATCATAAAGCGAAACGCACGAGCGCACCTGCTGCACCGTTTTGCCCAATTGTGCGGCAGCACCAGGAAAATGTTGCTCAATGGTGGGTAAGATGATGTTTCTCAACTTATTTCGCTTCACATCATTTTTCTGGTTAGTGGAGTCAGTCACGAAATCTTGACCGTTATCTTCAAGATATTCAAGCACTTCACACCTCGTTACACACAGCAATGGCCTCACCACAGCATCGTTTTTTGGAGCGATGCCCGACAGCCCACCAATTCCCGACCCTCTCAAGGCGTTGATGAAAAAGGTTTCCACATTATCGTTCTGATGATGAGCCACAGCAATAACTCCGCAATCCTGCTCGCGAAGCAGCACCTCAAACCATGCGTAACGCAAATCGCGGCAAGCCATTTCAAGCGAAACACCCTTGCTCCTCATATACGCCGGCACATCGAAGTCTTTCACAAAAAGCGGCACATTCAAGTGAGCGCACAACTCACGCACAAAAGCCTCATCGCGATTCGACTCATCGCCACGGAGATGGAAATTGCAGTGCGCTGCCTTACAGTCGTAGCCCAAGGCCAGCAGCACACGCAGAAGTGCCACAGAATCGGCACCGCCACTAAGTGTCACTAACACAGGCCGAGCACCACTCATGAGGTGTTGCTGCACGATAAAATCTTTAACTCGCTTTTCGAATTGCTGTGAATAATCTGTACGCATAATTAATGCAAAGATATTGAATTTTGATAAGCTGTGGGGGATTAGGTTATCAAAAGTTTTTCGGATTAAGGGATTTTTTGTAATTTTGCGTTGAAAACTATAATAATATATATGTTACTCGAAAGAATTGAAGCTTTAAAAGAGCAAATCAACGCACTTCAAGCAGCCAACGAAGAAGCACTTGAAGCATTGAGAATCAAATATCTCAGCAAAAAGGGCGAAGTGACCGCCCTGTTCAACGAATTTCGTAATGTGCCAGCTGATCAAAAGAAGGAATTTGGCCAGAAATTAAACGAACTCAAGAACCTCGCAACTGATAAGTTGAACGAACTTCGCGAAGGTTTCAAAGCTCAAGCAAAAGAAGCCAACAAGATAGATATCACACGCCCTGCCATGCCAGAAAAGCTTGGCACACGCCACCCTATTTCTCTCGTTCGCAAAGAAATCATTGATATCTTCGCACGCCTTGGCTTCACATTGGCTGATGGCCCTGAAGTGGAAGACGACTGGCACGTGTTCAGCGCGCTCAACTTTGCCGCCGACCACCCTGCTCGCGATATGCAAGACACATTCTTCATCAACGCTGACGAGAAAGACGTGAAGCGCAACATCATTTTGCGTAGCCACACCAGCTCTGTGCAGGTTCGCGCAATGGAAAAGAAGCAACCACCTATTCGCATCATCTGCCCAGGCCGTGTGTATCGCAACGAGGCAATTACCGCACGCGCACACTGCTTCTTCCACCAGATAGAAGGATTGTACATCGACAAGAATGTGAGCTTTGCCGACTTGAAGCAAGTGCTCCTCAACTTTGCACAAGAGCTTTTCGGCGCCGACACAAAAATCCGTCTTCGTCCAAGCTACTTCCCATTCACTGAGCCAAGTGCCGAAATGGACGTATCATGTATGCTTTGTGGTGGCGAAGGTTGCGGCTTCTGTAAGCACACTGGCTGGGTGGAAATTCTCGGCTGTGGCATGGTTGACCCTAACGTGCTTGAATCAAGCGGCATCGACAGCAGCGTGTATAGCGGCTACGCATTCGGGTTGGGTATCGAGCGTATCACCAACTTGAAATATATGGTGAAAGACTTGCGCATGTTTAGCGAAAACGATGTTCGCTTCCTCGACGAATTTGAGGCTGCACACTAATTTATAGAAGTCAACAACTGTCGGGAACTATCTTTTCGGATTCTGACAGCTCACAACAAACAATACAGAGAAATGATGCACATTAGTTGCATCATTTTTCGTTTAAACCATATCTAAGGAAATGACGCTAAAAGAACGATATGAAGGCTGCTTGGCATACTGGCAGGAACAAAACCCGAATCCTGGCACAGAACTCAATTACAGCAACAATTTTGAGCTACTGGTGGCGGTGATGCTTTCGGCTCAATGCACCGACAAACGCATCAACATGGTCACCCCTGCCCTATTTGCGGCATACCCAACGGCTGAAGCCATGGCAAAAGCATCGTTCGACGACATTTTCCCACTCGTGAAAAGCGTGTCGTACCCCAACAGCAAAGCCCAGCACCTACTGGACATGTCGAGAATGCTCGTCAATGAGTTTGGAGGCGAGATTCCGAATACAATGGCAGAAATGACCCGACTCCCCGGCGTGGGGCGTAAAACCGCCAACGTGATGCTCGGACAAGCGTTCGGAAAAGCCGCTATCGCTGTAGATACGCATGTATTCCGTGTAGCTAACCGCATCGGGCTCAGCAACGGCAAAACACCATTAGAGGTGGAAAAGTCGCTTTCAAAACACATCCCAAAAGACAAGCAATGGAAGGCGCACCACTGGATTCTACTACATGGCCGCTATGTGTGCAAAGCCCAAAAGCCCGACTGCCTCAACTGCGCCATCAAACCATTCTGCAAAACCTACACCAAAAAATATACCTCAAAGTAATTTAATTTAATTTAGACATATTTATGGGAAAGACTGTAACAACATATTTAATTGACGGAGACCCGAAAGGAACTCAATACGCATTCATTAGCAACAAGATTTGCCAAATGTTTGTCGTGCCACGTTCTAACCTCTCCTATTTGAATACACAAGAGAAGTTACAAAAACCTGCGTTTTACATATTACTGGGGGAAGATGAATCAACAAAACCGCAGGCATATATAGGTGAAACGGAGAACTTTAAAGAACGTGTTAAAGACCATGACAGCAAAAAATCGTTTTGGCAAAAAGCGCTCATATTCGTATCGAAAGATGCCGATATGACTAAAGTTGATGTGCAATACCTAGAACATAAAGCGATAGCTGAAGCCAAGAAAGCAAACACTTTTGTTTTAAGCGACAATAAACAAATCCCTAAAGCACCGAATCTACCAGAGCATCAACGAGACTCAATAGATGAATTTTTCGAAGATGTGAAGTTTCTGGCATCATTCATCGGTTGCAATATCTTTGAAGTATCACAACCCAAAGAAGAACATCTATTCTACACCAAAGGTAGAGGGTGCAATGCAAAGGGCTTCTACAGTTCAGATGGCTTTACAGTCCTAAAAGGAAGTACTGCAGCCAAAACAATGGTTCCGTCTTTCAATTGGAAAGAAAAACGAGAAAAGATGCTTCAAGATTACACTTCCAATGAGAATGGAGTATTGGTATTAACATCGGATAAAACTTTTTCAAGCCCCAGTACTGCCGCAGATTTCTGTATTGGTAGCAGCAATAACGGCTGGTTGGTATGGAAAGACAAAGATGGAAACACATTGGATTCAGTTTATAGAAAACAGCTGGATTAATAACATATCTATTGGAAGCAGATATGGAAGAAAAAGGATCGTTTGGAAATTAGCAGGAATGTAAATACACAATCAATTGAACATCAATCTATGTCAAAAGCAAAGCTAAAAAAACACTTGTTGTCACTTACAAAAGAGCAGATAACCGATATTGTTCTTGAACTATACGATGCACGAAAAGAGGCAAAAGATTATCTGGAGTTTTATCTTGCCCCAAATTGCAACGCTGAATTAGAAAAGAGCAAGAAAGCTATCCGAAACGAGTTCTTTCCAACTCGTGGATTTTCCGAAAAGCCGTCATTTGCCAAATGTCGAAAAGTCATTTCTGATTTTCAAAAGCTAAAACCGGAGCCGATCATTGTTGCCGATTTAATGTTGTTCTATATCGAACAAGGATGCGAATACACACTTGAATTTGGCGATATGTGGGAGCAGTTCTATACAACACTGGAGAGAAATTTCGACAAGGCTATGCGCTTTATCTTTCTCAACGGATTATTAGCCTGTTATTACAAACGGATTGAAAAACTTATTGATAGCGTATCGGATTGTGGCTGGGGATTTTATGATACATTACAAGATACTTATTCTGAATATCGGTAGTGTTTTTTTTAATATTTGATAAAGTCTTGCCCTACACAAAAAGTAAGGAACTGAACCTATGCGCATAGTGACATAGATTTAGTTCCTATCCTGTTCCTTTATACTACTCCATTGATTCCCGAATAATACGCAAAGTTTCTTTCTTATACTCCTTGCGGTCATATTCAAATCCTCTGCACATGCAGCAACTACACGGAGTTCCTGTAGTTTTGTAAACTTGTGCCCATTTGTCTTTTGCCAACTCAAACCAATGAGGATTCTCATAATAGCTTCCATCCTCACGAATGATGCAATGACCATAAGCGGCATACAGAATCATACGAGCCTTAAACACACGAGCCATTTGTTGGCGTCTCCACAATTTGTTTCTTTTGTCCATCGTCTCTTTCTATTAAAGTTAGGATGAACAATGATGTTACTTTGGTGAGACTTAATATATCCATAGCATAATACCTTTAGTTATACCCTTTTCGAATGTAAAATTAAGAAAAAATTCAACAATATACCAGTAAGGATATGATTTTTTTTGTATCATTTAGAGGTAAAGTATTACGCACAAACATTTTTTTAAGCGAATAATTCAACCTTATTACACTTTTTCCAACGAATACCCCCTTGCTCTACACTTTTTCAAGCGAATCAAACGTAAACCCTGCAAAAGTTTTCGCCTTGCCACTTTACTAAATAAACTATACTAACTTCTAAAAGATTATTTGAAAAGCTGTGGAATAAACATGAGTGAATATTGACGCCAATTGCTCCAAAGATGGCCGCGTGAACTTTCGTGGAATGTGTATTTCAAACCGTTTTTAGTCATACGTTCCATCAGTTGCTTGTTTGCCGGCATCAGTCCGTCGGCACTGCCACAAGCAATCCAGTAGAGTTTTGGATTGGTCTGCGCAAGCTTAGCAAGTTTGCCGTCAAAGTTGACATAAGCAGGCACTTCACCCTTCTCTATCAGCGTAAAATCAACGCCAGAAGAGTAGAGACCGATGTAGTTGAACATACCAGGATAGTTGGCAGTAATCATGAGCGTGTGCATACCACCCATTGAAAGACCAGCGATAGCACGGTGAGCCTTGTCGGGAATGGTGTTGAATGTGGCATCTACATAATTCACGATTTCCGGGAAAGCCAATTCGAAAAGTCCGTCCTTATAGTGCGCAAGGAAATTGGTCATCACAGGCTTGTAGCTGAGATTTTCAGAAGTCTCGCCAGCAGCTGCCTGTTTGCCAAAGTTGCCGTTAGGCATCACGACAATCATTGGTTCGCACTTGCCCTCTGCAATGAGGTTGTCCATGATGCGTGAAATGTTGCCTAATTCAAGCCATGCGTTCTCATCGCCACCGCTTCCATGGAGAAGGTAGAACACGGGGTATTTCTTGTCTGTCTTGCCATATCCTGCTGGCAGATACACATTCATACGACGGTCGGCATTTGCAGTGTTGGAGTGATACCATACAGTGCGCACCTGACCATGGTCAACATCCTTCACTTGATATTCATCGGCAACGCCACCACCAACGTAGAAAATGCTGAACACATTGCCCACATCGCGGCGAGTGAATGGATTGACAGGGTCGATGCTTACAACACCGTCAACATCAAAACGATAGGTGTACATTTCAGAAACGAGTTGTGGAGTGGTATATTCCCAAATTCCGTCTTTGCCTTTCTTCATAACGCCCTGTCCACCATTTTGCTCCCAGTCAGCCAGCACCTTCACGCTCTTAGCCTTAGGGGCATTCACACGGAATGTAACGGTGCGGTCGTTGTTTACTTGTGGGGAAACCAATTTACCCTCACGGAACGAAATGTTCTGTTGTGCGCTCATGCTCAGTGATACGAGCACAGTTGCCATTGCTACTAAAATTGCCTTCATACTTATATTTAATGTTTATGTCCTTTCATTGTTCCAACTACAAAAATAAAGAATATTTCATTTATTTCTGCCCTATTCATCGTGCTTTTTCATTTAATATTGAAATAACCAGATAATTGTGTGTGCAAAAAAAAAGAACAGTCCACCGTCTTACTCTGAGGCGGTGGACTGATTTATAGTGGGTGTGTGGTGATTAGAATTAGAAGCGGTAGGAGGCTCCGATTTGGATATTGCCGTTTTTGTCATCGATATACTTGTAGGAGTTGAGGAAGTCCATGTTGTAGCGCACATGAAACATCACATAGTCGGTGAGGTAGTATGTGGCTCCGGCTCCAAGTCCCAAATCCACGGTGTGGCTCACTCGGTCGAGGTCTAAATTGCCGTCAACGCCGTCGATTTTGATTTTGTTATACACATTGAAGCCCACTTGCGGACCTGCTTCCACGCTGAAGAATGGCGACAGGCGGTATTTCACCATAATTGGAATGTTGATATAGTTTGAGGTGATCACCAGTTCCTTATCGAGCGCAGCCGCCATGCCTTGAAACTCAAACTTTTCGCCAATAACTTTCGCCACGGCTTGGCTGACCTTGAATTTGCCGCCTTGCGAACTGAACACCAGTTCTGGTGCGATGCTCCACTTGCTCAATTCGGGCTTATTGAAGCGATATTCGGCAAACAAACCCACCTGGCCGCCATTGCGGAAACCATGAGGAAGTGATCCGCCCCAAAAGTGTGGCAAATTCATAGAGAACTTCACACCGCCAGTGATTGTGCCATCGAATGCCTTAAACTGAAGTTTACCTTGCGCCATTGCCCCAAACGAAAGCATCAACGCCATAGCCATAACAAGTATTTGCTTTTTCATTGTCGTTCTGAGTTATTTTCTACAAAAGTAGCAAAAACTAAGATGCCATAAAACAAATGGTGGCCAAAATGACCACCATTCATGAATAATTGAAAATGATTAGGTTCCTATATTAGGGAAATCGGTTTTAGAATTTAAAACCTAAGCCCACAAATATGTTACCGTTTTTGATGTCCTGGTCACCGTCGAACACCTTGGTGAATCCCATAGTGTAGCGTGCTTGAACAAACAAGTTGTCGGTAACATTGAATGTGCCGCCCAAGCCTAAACCGAAATCTACAGTGTTAGTGTTATCTTTCAAATCAGCGGTCTTGCTGCCTGCGTCAATACCAGCGATAGAGCCTGATGCAGTAGTCTTGCTATAAACATTGAAGCCCACTTGTGGACCGAAGTCGATAGAGAAGCATGGAGCCACATAGTATTTGAGCATCACTGGCACGTTGATATAGTTGGTGTTGAAAGTCATATCACCATCAGCCTTGATGCCAAGGAGTTCGGAGGTGCTTGAAATCTTACCGCCCTGTGAAGTAAAGAGCACTTCAGGAGAGATAGCAAACTTATCTGTGAACTTGTATTCCATCAGCAAACCAGCCTGATAACTTGGTTTGATACCGTGGTTGATGTCCTCACCCCAGAAATTAGTAGCAGAGAAACCACCCTTAACACCAAAACTTAATTGCGCGAACGATGCAGAAGCACCCATGATTGTAGCGATTGCTAACAAAACGATTTTTTTCATTGTTTCTAATTTTTAGTTGATCTTATTTTTGTTTTAAATTAAATTGCATTGCTTTCTGTAAGTATGCGCCTCTATGACCAAGCGAGTTTCAAAAAGTTTAGACGCCCACCGCAAAAAAGGACGATTAGGACATTTTTATAGAACAATGGAGCAAAAATATGCATATAAACGAACGATATTCAACGAAAAAACACCACCCAAACAAGGAGGAATGGCAAAAAAACACTAATTTTGCATACTGTAACAAAAAAGGGAGATGGATATCGACTTACAAAACATTGAAAAAGAGATGGCACGCCCTATCCTCCACCTGGTGGGGGAAGTGGCCGACTCACTGCATCGCGAATGCTATGTGGTGGGTGGTTTCGTGCGCGACATCATTTTAAAAAAGCCATCTGACGACCTTGATTTCGTGACCGTGGGAAGCGGAATTGAGGTGGCGAAAGCTGTTGCAGAAAAGATTGGCAGACGCAAAGCCTCGCTGGCGGTGTTTAAAACCTACGGCACAGCGCAAGTGAAGACGAAAGGCATGGAACTGGAGTTTGTGGGAGCAAGAAGGGAATCGTATCAGCGCAACAGCCGCAATCCGATTGTGGAGGACGGCACGCTGCACGACGACCAATGCCGCCGCGATTTCACCATCAACGCCATGGCCATTAGCGTGAACGCCAACAATTACGGTGAACTGCTCGACCCATTCGACGGAGTGGGCGACATTGAGCGCCGCCTTATCCGAACACCGCTCGACCCCGACATCACCTTCAGTGATGACCCTTTGCGCATGATGCGCGCGGTGCGATTTGCCACCCGACTAGGTTTCGACATCTATCCCGAAACGATGAACGCCATCGCCCGAAATGCCGAACGCATAAAAATCATCACCCGTGAGCGCATTGCCGAGGAACTGATGAAAATCATGCGCACCGACAACCCTTCGCGCGGCTTTATGCTGCTTAGCGAATGTGGCTTACTCCCCTACATCTTCCCAGAACTTGCCGCCATGCAAGGCGTGGACACGATGAACGGCAGAGCGCATAAAGACAATTTCATGCACACCATGCAGGTGCTCGACAATGTGGCCTCGCAGAGCCAAAACGAATGGCTGAGATGGGGTGCACTGCTGCACGACATCGGCAAGCCGGCATGTAAACGCTGGGACGACCAAGTGGGCTGGACTTTCCACAACCACAACTTTATAGGAGCAAAGATGATTCCGCGCATTTTCAGCAAAATGCGATTGCCACTCAACGAGCACATGAAATATGTGCAAAAGTTGGTGGAACTGCACATGCGTCCTATCGCCCTGGTGGAAGACATCGTTACGGATTCGGCTGTGCGACGACTGCTGTTTGACGCTGGCGACGACATCGACGACCTGATGTTGCTCTGCAACGCCGACATCACCTCTAAAAACGAGAGCAAGGTGAAGCGCTACAAAGACAACTATCAGCTCGTGAAGCAAAAGCTCATCGACATTGAGGAAAAAGACCGTCTGCGTAATTTTCAGCCACCTATCGACGGTACTGAAATCATGGACATTTACGGCCTCACCCCCTCTCGCCCTGTGGGTATCATTAAAGATGCTATAAAAGATGCCATACTCGACGGAGTGATACAGAACAATCGGGAAGAAGCCTACGAATACATGCTGAAAAAAGCAGCGGAATTAGGGCTTCAACCAGTGAAATAAGCATATTTGCCAAATAGTGGCAAATTATATAAATTGAATTATAACTATAAAAAGAAGAAATAATAGTGCCGATTAATGTAGAAGACATGGTAGGAACATTCGAGTATTTCCTCGAAATTGCCGCAACGCTATTCTATGCCATAAGTGGTGTGCGCTTGGCAGCTGTCAAGAAATTTGACTGGTTCGGAGCCTACACAGTTGGATTTATCACAGCCATTGGCGGTGGTACGATGCGTGATGTGTTTCTGAAATGCCATCCCTTCTGGATGCTCGACCCCTGGTATTGCATCGCCACCTTTGTTGGCTTTATCCTGGTGGTGGTTATGCAGAGAAAGTTAGTGAAAATTGAAGGCACATTCTATATCTTCGATGCCATAGGACTGGGACTGTTTGTGGATGTAGGCATCTACAAGTCGCTCATGCTCGGTTTCCCGATGTGGGTGGCTATCATCATGGGCACCATCACAGGCGCAATGGGCGGTGTGATGCGCGATGTGTTTATCAACGAGGAGCCGCTTGTGTTCCGCAAAGAGATTTACGCCACAGCATGTATTGGCGGTGGCATCATATATTGGCTGGTGGGCGTGATTGGTGGCAACACCATCTCCCAACTCATGTCATGTGCAATATTCATCATCATTCTTCGCTTCTTTGCCGTGAAGCATAATCTTTCATTCCCCATACTCCACGACGACGAGAACGAATAAACCACACTCTCAAAAAAGTTATGAAGGTCAAAGTCACTAAAGAAGAAAGCAAGAAAACAGCGATACAGCTCCTGAAATACGGCGTGATAGGCGCAAGCAACACCATTATCACCGCCGTGGCATTCTATGTGCTCAACACGCTCCTGAGCGTTGCCTACGTGCCAGCAAATGCTATGGGCTATGTGCTTGGTGTGCTCAACAGCTTCGTGTGGAACAGAAACTGGGTGTTTAAAACAAAACAGAACCTCAAACGTGAGGCTCTGCTGTTTGTGATTGGTTTTCTCGTTTGCTACGGTCTTCAGATGGGCGTGAGCGGTGTGATGCTTGAAGTGTTCGATATGAAGAACTACACACTCGACTGGATTCCAAACGCTGGTCAGAACATCGTGATGCTCGCATCTATGGTGGTTTACACCATTGCCAACTATATCTACAACCGTACCGTAACTTTCAAGGTGAAAGAATCAAAATAATCCTCGATTCACAAAGACGAATTAACATGGGCAAACCCATTAAGCCATTCGGCGTAATACAAAAAAATGAAACAACTGAAGGAGAATGAAGGAATAGAACGCAGTTTGTTGCTTGCGATGGCTATTATTGCGGGGTTAACCGTAGCTAACTGCTATTACAACCAGCCTCTTTTAGAAATGATTCGTCACGACATGGGAGTGAGTCAGCATGAGGCAAATCTCATTACCGTTGTCACACAAATAGGCTATGCGCTTGGTTTATGTCTCCTTATTCCTATGGGCGACCTCTACTCACGCCGACGCATAATCGTTGTAAACATGACGGTTGCCGCCATCATGGCGATTATCATTGCCATTGCCCACAAGGTGTGGATTGTTTGGGGAGCCTCTCTTCTGCTTGGTGCATGTTCTGTAATTCCACAATTCTTCATTCCTATAGCCGGTCAATATTCAGAGGAGAAGCACAAAAGTAGAAATATGGGCATCGTTCTATCTGGGTTGCTAACTGGCATTCTCGCATCGAGAGTGGTAAGCGGTTATGTAGGTGAATGGTTGGGGTGGCGTGAAATGTTTTTCATAGCAGCTCTTGTGATGATTCTGTGTATGTTCCTTACACTCAAGATAATGCCACAAATAAAAAGCAACTATGTGGGCACATACAAGGGTCTGATGGTCAGCGTTTTTAATATTGTGAAGAACAATGGGCGCATACGCCTCTATGCTGTCCGTGCCGCTTTCAGTTTTGGTAGTATGATGGCTATATGGTCGTGCCTCGCATTTAGGTTGGCACAAGCTCCATTCTTTTCAGGTAGCGAGATGGTCGGCACATTAGGTATGTGCGGCATAGCTGGAGCATTGGCGGCAAGCGGTGTAGGCAAACTTGTGAATCAATGGGGCATAAGAAAGATGAGTATTTATGGGGCTTGCTTGCAACTCGTGGCATGGAGTGTGGCCTATCTATTTGGTGACACTTTCATGGGACTTGTTGTAGCAATCATTTTGGTGGATGTAGGTCTGCAGTGTCTGCAACTGAGCAATCAAAGTGGGTGCATTCAGGAGATACCTCAAGCATCTAACAGAGCTAACACAATATTCATGACAACCTATTTTATAGGCGGATCTTTTGGCACCTATTGTGCTGGATTGGCTTGGACGCAAGAAGGATGGATGGGCGTGTGTGCTGTTGGAGCAATCTTTGCAACAATTTCGCTCTGCATAACATGTTTTAATAGGCGAAGCATTTAAACACAAATCGGTCATTATGGGCTTGTACACGCCCTAATGACCGATTTAAGTTAGATTATTGATTCTTACACCAGTTCTATCATTTCTTCTGGAGCATTGGTGATGCACTCCAAATGGTCGGTGCGCACGATATAGGTGTTCTCTACGCCAACTGCGCCAACTCCTGGAATCACAAATTTGGGTTCGATAGCCACAACTTGCCCTTCTTCAAGCACATCTCTGCTGCGTGGAGCCAATACTGGTGCTTCGTTGATTTCAATGCCCAAGCCATGACCCACAAATCCGGCTTTCTGCTTATGGCCCATAAAATAGTCGGTTAAACCGGCTTCCTCCACCATTTTCACGGCTTCCTCATAAAGTTGCTTTGCAGGTGTTCCTGCGCCAAACTGTGCCAATCGGCGGTTGACAGAAATTGACAATTCGTGTGCCTTCATCGCGAGTTCCGACACTTCTCCCACTCTAAAGCAGCGTGTCATATCGGTCATATAACCGTTGAAATTGCCACAAGCATCCACCATTACGGTTTTGCCAGCCACGATAGGTTCACCGCTTGCGCCAACAGGAAGCGAAGCATCAGTGCCAGCACCACCCATCGCAAAATCGTAAGGCGTGGGTGAATCGGCATTGTCGCCCACCAGAATATTGCCCATAAACAGTTCCATTGAGCCGCCTTGCACACGGAACAAACCCAAGCAGCCCTCAAGGCGAAGCGCACGTTCAATCTCGATTTGCAACTCCACATCGGTCATTCCTGCACGGTAAATGGCAGGAATGCGCTCGTATGCGGCCTGGTGGTGAACACCGTCTTCCTTCAGCAGTTTTTGCTCAAATTCCGATTTCACGCTACGCAATGCACGAAACATGGCACTGGCATCGGCGATTTCCGCTTCAGGGAACACTTGAGACAAGCGATTGTATTCAGCCACGGTCATCACATCAGTTTTCAACGCCAACTTTGCTGGCTGTTTTTCGAGCAAGGCAGGAATCATTTCCGGTTTTCTGATATAGTGCACATTTTCGCATTGCTCAAAACCTACGGGGCGACGAACGCAGTAGTACGCCTTTCCCTCGGCAGAAATATAGGTGTAGCCAGCAAACACGCGTCCGCTGGTGTAGTATAGACTCACATTATCGGCAAGCAACACGGCATCTAAGCCGTTTGCCTTGAGTTGAGTGGCAATTTTCTCAACTCGCGCATTAATTTCATTTTCCCAACCTTTGGGAATGAAAGCATTATTGTTCATGATTATCTGAGATTACTTGATTTACAAAATCTTGAAATGAGGAAAACTCAATATCGGCATCGGCACAGTCGCCAAAGCCGTAGGTCATATACACAAATGGCACACCTGCGTCATGGGCATGGTTGCAATCAGATTGTGTGTCACCCACATACACAGCACGCTTGATGCAGTTTCGCTCCATCAGCAGCTTGATGTTCTCGCTTTTCGGCTTCGGGTTCATGCCCCACGACAAATAGTCGGTGAATAGCGAGGTGGTGCCTGTGTAGCGCATGAAATTGACCAGTCCCTTACGGCTGCAATTACTTTGAAGCATGAGCGTGAAGTGCTTGCGCAGTTCCTTCAACCCCTCAAACACTCCCGAATACAGCTCACCACCGAGCGTGGGCATCAACTGGTCCTCAATCTCCTCCAATCGGGTGAGGAACAGCTTTCGGTCGAGGTGCTTGGGCGTGGTGATAATGCCTTGGGCAAAAATCTCGTCGATGGAATAACCCATGTATTTCAGCAAATCATCAGCCACGATATGGCCTTCAATGCCAAACTCCGCCATACACACATTCCAAATGTGGGCATACGACTTGAGCGCATTCCACAGCGTGCCATCCATATCAAATATGATGGCTTCTATGTTTTTAAAACTAAACTGATTGCTCATTTTCGGTGAGGTGTAATTGTAATTCCCAAGTTGTGGATTCCTGTAAGTGTTTTGCACCCTGTCATCGCTGGCCACACCACTATCTTGCTCACATCGTCGGGCTTAACGTCGGAAACCACCAACTGGCTGCGCTGATAATAGTCGCCAAAACCGCCGCCCTTGAAATTGCCAAACTCATCGGAAATGGCAAAATTCAGGTTCTTGCGGTCAACATTCCCATCTGCCGCAATGAAGTCGAGCACCAAATTGAGGTTGCCGTAGGAATATGAGGCGGAATGACGCACCGAGAATGTGATGTCGTAAGTGATAGCGGAATCGCCATACTCTGGGGCGAAAGAAATTGGGGTGTTTTCCATCCACCCTTCATCAGGTATATCGTAAAAGCAAGAATAAGAAGTATGCTTGGGCGCACAAGCGCCTAAGCATACCAATATCATGAGGAGTGCAAGCACACTCCAGTTCCTACTTCTCTGAATTATCTGACGCAGGTGCATTATTATCTTTACGATTATTATCACCCTGACGGCGATTTCTGCCGCCTCCTTGACGGTGATGCCCACGTTGGCGGCCACCTCCAGCTTGCAGGCGTGCCTCGTTGCGAGCTTGTGCTTCTACATTTTGCGGAGCATCACCACCTTCTGCTGATCGATTCTGAGAATTTCTGCCACGAGGCGCACGCTGCTCGCGAGGAGCGTCTTTGCGAGTTGGCTTCTCGTTGGCTGGGCGCTTTTCGCGTGGTTCTTTCTCTTTACCACCACCGTTCTTAACGGGTTTATTCTTTTTCTTCTTCTTTTTGTCGAATCGGCTAATACTGTCTTGACCAAGCAAATCGCCAAACGCCTTCATCTCTGGCTTCTTGCCGTCGGTGCGTTCGAGTTTGTCGGGCTTTTCGCCCTGCTTGTTCATTTCAATCACCTCAAACACACGATAGGCGCTAATCGTAACCAGATTGGCAGGGATATGCTTATCGGTGGAGTAAGTGATTTGCTTCTTGAAAATATCTGTCTTGAAGTGATAATAAGTGTTGTCTTTGGTTTCAAGAGCCACATCGCGTGGAGGTAACTGCTTTGATGCCTCAACGTAGTCGTCGACCTCGAAATTGATACAGCACTTCAACTTAGCGCACTGACCTGCCAACTTCTGCGGATTGAGCGAAATGTCTTGATAGCGTGCGGCGCTTGTTGCCACCGACACGAAATTCGACATCCATGTGGCGCAGCACAGCGGACGGCCACAAGGACCAATACCACCTATGCGTCCAGCCTCTTGGCGTGCGCCAATCTGCTTCATTTCCACACGAATCTTAAACACTTCAGCCAGCACCTTAATCAACTGGCGGAAATCCACACGCTCATCAGCAATGTAGTAGAAGATAGCCTTGTTACCATCGCCCTGATACTCCACGTCGCCGATTTTCATCTTCAACTTCAAGTCGGCGGCAATCTGGCGTGAACGGATCATGGTGTCGACTTCCTTTGCCTTTGCCTGCTCGAATCGCTCAAGATCCGACGCTTTCGCCTTACGGAACACGCGCAGAATCTCAACGCCAGGCTTCAGGTTGGCTTTCTTCATCTGAAGTTTCACCAAGCTACCCATCATCGACACACGGCCAATGTCGTGGCCTGGGTTGGCTTCCACAGCCACCATGTCGCCCACTTCGAGAGGCAAGTGCGCGCTATTGCGATAGAATCCCTTGCGTGTGTTTTTGAATTGCACCTCCACGATTTCAAAATCGTTGCCGGGAATGTCTCCAAGCCAGTTGGTGCAATCCAAATTGCTTCGCTTTCCGCAGTCGCACTCACACTTGTTGCAAGTGAGGCACTCCTGTCCGGTGATTCCTTTCTTACTTTCTTTATCGTTACTCATCATGAGGCACGATTATTTAGCGTAGCTCACAGCGCGGGTTTCACGAATCACAGTGATACGAACCTGACCTGGGTAGGTGAGTTCGTCTTGAATCTTCTTTGCGATTTCGCCGCTGAGTTTTTCGGTTTCGGCATCTGAAATCTTGTCAGCGCCCACAATCACGCGCAATTCACGACCTGCTTGGATAGCGTAGGTCTTCACCACGCCTGGGTAAGAGAGAGCCAAACGCTCAAGGTCGTTCAAACGCTTGATGTAAGCCTCCACCACTTCACGACGTGCACCAGGGCGAGCACCAGAAATGGCGTCGCACACTTGCACGATAGGAGCATACATGCTGAGGGCTTCCTCTTCATCGTGGTGGGCTGCGATAGCGTTGCAGATATCGGGCTTTTCCTTATATTTCTCTGCCAATTTGCTGCCGAGCAGTGCGTGTGGCAGTTCTGGCTCTTCATCGGGCACTTTGCCGATGTCGTGGAGCAGACCAGCACGGCGCGCCTTCTTTGGATTCAAACCAAGTTCGCTTGCCATGATAGCACAAAGGTTTGCGGTTTCGCGAGAGTGCTGGAGCAAGTTCTGACCATAACTTGAACGGTATTTCATCTTACCAATCAGACGAATCATTTCGGGGTGCAAACCGTGGATACCCAAGTCGATAGAGGTGCGCTTACCAGTCTCGATAATTTCCTCTTCCACTTGCTTGCGAACCTTAGCCACCACTTCCTCGATGCGAGCTGGGTGGATACGGCCATCGGCCACGAGCTGGTGCAAAGCCAAACGAGCGATTTCGCGACGCACTGGGTCGAAACCTGAAAGCACGATAGCCTCTGGGGTATCGTCAACGATGATTTCAACGCCGGTTGCGGCTTCAAGAGCACGAATGTTGCGTCCTTCACGACCGATGATGCGTCCCTTGATGTCGTCGTTGTCGATATGGAACACTGTCACTGCATTTTCAATGGCAGTTTCGGTGGCTACACGCTGAATTGTTTCCACAATGATACGCTTTGCCTCCTTGTTGGCAGTCATCTTTGCGTCGTCCATAATGTCGTTGATGTAAGATGCTGCGGCAGTCTTAGCCTCATCTTTCAACGATTCCACGAGTTTTTCCTTAGCCTCGTCGGCAGAAAGACCGCTCACGCGTTCGAGGGTTTCGCGCACGCTCATTTCCATGCGGTCGAGTTCTTTCTTTCTATCGTCGAGCAATTCACTCTTATTGTCGAGCGAAGCCTTCAACTTCTCGTTTTCGGCTTGTTGGCGGTCGGTTTCTGATTTCTTGCGTTGAAGGTCGGCTTGCTGTTGCTTCACCTGAATTTCGTGTTGCTTGAGTTTTGCCTCTTCGGCCTGCACCTTCGAGAGGCGTTGGTTGGCCTGCTTTTCAGCATTACTCTTAATGGAAAGACCTTCTTCCTTACCTTTAATCACTTCATTGTTCTTCAGAACCTCTGCTTCAAGCTTCGCTTTTTCGAGGATAGAGTTAGCTTGAGATTTCGCGTTTTTGCGAGTTACGGCAAGCGTGACACCAATACCTATTACAAGTGCCACAATCACCGATACAGTCAATAATACTATGGGATCCATAACGGAATGAATAAATAATTTTATATATATTAATAAAAAAAGCACCGCTCACCAAGCACGCCGACAGCCCATTGGCATCGGTGTCGCTTGTAGAGAAGTGCAGGAACCTTAAATAAACAAATTTATGCGATGCTTGCTATCGCACGGCACAGCAGTGCCATAGGGCATCATTTCATATCTTGATGACTATTTCATCGAGTTCTTTCTCGAAATCAGTCAGCAGTTCGTTAGTAGCCTTATTGTCGCGATACGCCTGCGAATACAAGCGCGCAAACTGGAATGCCACCTTAGCCATCACCTCTTCCGACGAATCCGTGCCTTTGAATCGTGCCATCCACTTGTTCCACAACGTGTTCACAAGCTTCTCCGACTCTCGGTAGAGGGCTTCATCATCCACTGGAATGCTAAGGGCAAAAGGCTTAACATCAGCAATACGAATATTAATATTTTGTTTCTTATCTGTAGCTGGCATAGCATCATTCATTTAATTGAGAGATGCATTTGTCGATATCCCGCACTAATGAGGAAATCATTTTCTTGGCTTCGGCCGCTTTCTCGCTGTTGGGCACGAAATGCCGTGCCATAGTGAGGTAATGATTGTCGGTGGAGAGTTTTTCGTTCTCCTTCTTCAGAACTTCCACTTCGTTCTGAAGCAGGGCGACAACCTGCTCAAGACGCTCTTTTTCAGCATTAAGCACATGGTATTTATCTACCAAAACTTTACTTTTGGTGACAATCCGCGCAAGAGTTTCTTGTAGTTCAGAAGCCATTTTACTCCATTTTTCTACAAAATTAAGAAATTCTCACAAATTATCAGCAATAAAAGCCCTCTTTTTTCCAACAAAAAAATGATTTAAGTAAAGATTTAAGAAATAATGCGCAAATCGGTCAGAATGCTTTGCGATACTTGTCGTCGGCACTATCTTCCATGATGCTCAGGTAACTCGCATAGCGGCTTTGGCTGATGCGCGACTCCTCCACAGCCTGAAGCACAGCGCAGCCTGGCTCGTGGGTGTGGGTGCAGTTGCCAAATCGGCAATTCTCCGAAATCTTGAATATCTCACGGAAATAGTGCGCCACCTCGGTTTTCTCAAAATCGATGGTGCCGAAGCCCTTCACTCCTGGGGTGTCGATAATCGCTCCGCCACCGGGCAAATCGAGCATTTCGCTGAATGTGGTGGTGTGCATACCGGTGTGGTGAGTTTCCGACACATCGCCCACCTTCAGATTGGCATCGGGCACAAGCATATTGATGAGCGAACTCTTGCCCACTCCCGAATTCCCACTAAACAGGGTGGTCTTGTCTTTCAGTTGCGCTTTGAGCTGGTCGATGCCTTCGCCTGTGAGGGTTGACATCTTAATCACAGGATAACCGATGCTCTCATATAGATATGCGAAAGCGTCGAGCAGTTCCTTGTCTTCTTCTGCGGTGAGCAAGTCAATTTTGTTGATAGCCATCACCACGGGCACACGATAGGCTTCTGCCGTGGCAAGAAAGCGGTCAACGAAGGTGGTGTTGGTTTCGGGATTGGTGAGCGTTACCACCAATACCGCCTGCGAAAGATTGGCTGCCAAAATCTGAAATTCCTTGGAAAGATTGCTGGCGCGACGAATAATGTAATTGCTTCGCGGCTCAATCTTCACGATGAAAGCCGTGCCGTCGGGCTTGATTTCGATAGTCACGATATCACCCACAGCCACAGGATTGGTACACCGAAATCCCTTCAAGCGGAAATTTCCCTTGATTTTACAATTCACCACTTCGCCCGCTTCGGTGCGGACGATGTACCAACTTCCAGTATTTTTAATTACCAACGCTTTCATCATATTGATGCAAAGTTAATAAAAAATATCATATTGCCCATAAATCAGCCCATAACAAAAAAATTGCGACTTTCTTGCGTGCGCACGTGCGTACACAAGGGTTTTTCTCGCGCGCACGCGCGCACGCAAGGATTTCGGAAAAAATTTCACTTTTATTTATTCGCCTGATATTCTGATGTTTAAAATAGTAATTTTATACCCATTTTTAGTAACCGTTTGATAAATAATGGGTTAAAAATTTGGACAAATGAAAGTGGTTGATTAACTTTGCATCGTGTTTTAGAACAAATTAGTAACAAAATCAATTAATTATGAACGTAGAAACTATTGGTTTGTGGGCTGGTGCAGTTTGGAATGCACTCAACGACGCAAACGGTTCATTGACTGTAAAAGGTCTGAAGAAAACCACAAAACTCAAAGAAAAAGAAGTGTTCGCAGCTATCGGCTGGCTCGCTCGTGAAGGTAAGGTTAACGTAACTGAAATTGAAAAGGACGTTGAAGTGAATCTTATCTAATTCATTCCCAAGCACATAATTTATTTGTGTAAAATACTATTACAAAAATGGGTAGCAACCAATCGGCGCTACCCATTTTTCATGTTTTACGATATGCTATAATTAGAATTTGCCGCCCATTTTCAGATAGAGGGCGTAAACTGCATAGAAATCTTTGATTTGATCTTCGGTGAACTTCTTCACATGGCTGAAGCCTCTGGCACCAATAAACACCACACGCGCCCATGTGGCATGCGACAAGGCATAAACCAAGTCCTTATCGGCAACCGTCAATTCCTCGTCTAATGTTTCCCAATAGAAACGCGAACCGTGCTTGCCAGTTTTTGGCAAATTCACTGGTGTGAAGTCGTAACCGAAGCCATTCACAACAAACCTCACGCTTTCGATTTGCAAGGGGTCGTCGGCATAATATTGCGCATGGAAGCGAAGTGTCAGTGGCTTACCGTCCTCAATATCAAAGTAGAAAAACATGTCGTTGTTGGTCACTTCCATTTTCACATCTTTTGGAATCACACGATCCGACGACACACGGAGCGTTTTCGACAGTTCCTTCTTTGATTCTTTAATTTTCTCATCCACCCACTCCAATGGTTGTGGCCCCCATTGCAGATTATCAAGAGAATAGTCAATGGCTAAAAGTGAGTCGAGTTTCGCTTGGGCAGCCTCACGACGTGCCTTTCTCGCCTTCATTTCCTCCTCAAACTCTGGGTCGTCCTGTGCGCGTTGCTTCAAATAGCGTGTAATGCGCGCCTGACGCTCCTTCTCTTCCTGCAACTGGCGCTTACTCAGTTTTGCAGGCTTCTCCTCGTCTTGCGGTTGAAGATAGTAAGTGGTGTTGTCGGTCGAGTCAACCACAATCACCGCAGGCTTCTTGTGCAAGCGACGCACAGGCATTTTCGAACGCCAGTTATCAGTGTCATCATCTTGTGCAAAGGCGGAAATTGCGAATACAGAAACAAATAAAAGTAGAATTATGCGATAAAAATTTGCTCTCATTATAAATATATATGTGTATTTTGATAGTGCAAAATTAGTGATTTCCACAAACATACGCAAGTCAAGCCTGCGCACTCTACATTTTTCATTTGTATAATCTGATGGCTTGCCGTAACTTTGTACATACAAATATCATTAATCCCTTATACAATCATGACAAAAATTGGATCTTTCGGCACTGAAATCGGAAAGAAGGCAATGCTTCTTGGCAGTGGCGAACTCGGAAAAGAAGTGGCTATTGAGCTTGTACGCTTAGGAGTGGAAGTGGTGGCTTGCGACCGTTACGAAGGCGCGCCAGCTATGCAAATCGCTCAAAAAAGCAGAACTTTCAACATGCTCGACGGTGAGGCTCTGCGCTCGGCTATCGAGGACGAACGCCCCGACCACATAATCCCTGAAGTGGAGGCTATCGCCACCCCTACCCTTGTGGAGCTTGAAAAAGAGGGCTTCAATGTTACTCCTACCGCCAACGCTGCCCGATTGACAATGAACCGCGAAGGCATTCGCCGATTGGCAGCCGAAACACTTGGCGTACCCACCTCTCCTTACCGCTTTGCATCAACAGAGGAAGAATTTAAGGAAGCCATTAAAGAAGTGGGCATTCCTTGCGTGGTGAAACCTATTATGAGTTCTTCCGGCCACGGACAAAGCACCGTGAAATCAGAGGCCGACATCGACCGCGCTTGGCACATTTCACAAGAGGGCGGCCGTGCAGGAGCCGGCAGAGTGATTGTGGAAGGATTCGTGGATTTCGACTACGAAATCACCCTTCTCACCGTGCGCAACGTGGCTGGCACACAATTCTGTGAACCTGTGGGACACATTCAGCAAGACGGCGACTACCGCTATTCTTGGCAGCCACAAGCCATGGCACCAGTGGCGATTGAAAAAGCGCAAGAAATTGCGAAAAAGGTGACCGACGCACTTGGCGGATATGGCATTTTCGGCGTGGAAATGTTTATCAAGGGCGATGATGTGATCTTCAGCGAAGTATCGCCTCGTCCACACGACACCGGCATGGTGACAATGATTTCACAAAATATGAGTGAATTTGCGCTCCACGCACGCGCATTGATGGGATTGCCTATCCCTGCCATTCGCTTCTACGGTCCATCGGCAAGCAAAGCCATCGTGGTGGAAGGCGACAGCAACCGTGTGGAATTTGAAAACGTGGATAAGGTGCTTGAAGAGCCAGGCGTTGACATTCGCATCTTCGGCAAACCAGAAGTGAAAGGACACCGCCGCATGGGCGTGATTCTCGCCACTGCCGACAGCGTGGAAGAAGCCATCGCAAAATGCGACAGAGCCTACGCAAAACTGAAAATCAACGTTCTCCCAGCGAAGTAATCCAACAAGAAAATAAAAAAAACAAGGGGGCGCACACACAACATGCGTCCCTTAGTTTTTTGGGTCAGTGGATAAATACTGGGGGGACTGAAACAAAAACATAAAAAAACAGCCTTTTGGCGATGCCAGTGCTTCGCACCAGTCGTTAGTGCTGCGGCATGTCTGATTTCAAGCAGAGGCTTGAATCAGCCACACCACACCCCTAACGCCGCCCTCTTACGAGGTCGGTGGC
>OQVP01000023.1_pt1 | contig 45114 bp, 32 predicted proteins | sample 1691541 | NCBI WGS metagenome assembly OQVP01 (sample SAMN03418258, study PRJEB22391) | human gut metagenome | biome: human-gut; feature: organic feature; material: feces | host: Homo sapiens | place: Tanzania | collected 2013-01 | reverse complement strand
CATGCTGAACCTTCTTGCGCCAATCCAGTTCGGTGCCCTGGTATTCAGGCAAAACCGGATAGTCATCGAGTAGGGCAGCACCTATAATCTCCCAGTTTACCAGGTCGGTACTGTGCAGAATCTGCAAGCCAGGGAAACACTGGAAGGAAGAGGAAGTCATATAGTAGTCATTGCCCACACGGCATACGTCAGGGTCTGAGTAGTCGGCGTCAATAACCGGGTTGCGGTACATTCCGTTCTTCAGGTTCGGATTCCATGTCTTGGATACCGCTTTCTGGGCATTCACGCTCAGTGAAGAGAGCGGAGAACTCAATGCGATGGTGGCGAGAATGCACAGGAGTGAATGCGATTTTATTTTCATTGTTATCGATGTTTAAATGAATTATTTAGCTACGTATTTCTTGTTGTTGTAGATATAGATACCTTTTTTGAGACCTTGCAGGTCTTCTGCCTTGGCATTGAGCTTTACCATGCGACCGCTGAGGTCGTAAATGTTGTTATTGTTTACCTTGGCGGTTAAAACAACATTGTTGATACCTGAACTTGTTACCTTTACACCTTTCAGTGTGATAACCCAAGCGGCTTGTGCATTTTGTGGTGTGAAGGTAAGAACGCCAGTAGCAGGAGTGTCAAGTGTAATATCAAACTTTGTGCTCGTATCCGTTTGGGTTAAACGGCTAGGGAATACGTATTTGTCGCTGGCAAAGGTTGTTCCGTTCAGCTCGCCGAGATAGCAGGTCTTGTTGTCTTCATTGGTATATCCTGCAAATGTAGCCGATGTAATGGTAATATTCTCAGGCAGATTGATGGTAAACTGTACGCCCTTGCTGTACTTGATGGTATTGTTTTTAGCTGTAGCGTAACCTTTGCTGCTCTCTATGCTGCAACCGTTATTGAACGTCCATGGAGATGGATCTGTGCTTGAAGAAGTGCTGGTTGATGCATCCAGAATATAGCTTACTTCTGTTGTCTCACCTGGATTGGGAGTGGGATTTGGATTTGTACCTGCCCCTGTAGCATCACACTGGTCGTCTACTGTAGAATCGTATTGGCGGATCCAGAGTTTGCCAGACTGGCATGTAATCTTAGAGTTGTTCTTGAACACGAGATTATCTACGAAGCGGATGTCGATGCCCTTCTTGGCTGAAATCTGCACGTTGTCGAGTGTCACGTTCTTGATGTGGCTCTCTGGGCGACCCACCAGGAAGATGGCGTTGCCATCGCAAACATCTGTGGTCTTCACGTTCTGGAGCAGAATGTCGGTGTAGGTTGGGGTAGTGCTGTCCACAGCTCTTGCATTTGCCTTATCTACGGCAGGATCGCTGTTGTAGTTCTTGTCGTAGAAGCAGTCGATAGAGAATGGATTCTTCACGTTGGTCATGGTGAAGTTGGTGAACTTCCAGTCTTCCTCGCCACCGCCGCGCAGTGTCACCTTGTTGGTTGTATTATCTACATCTTGACCAGTCTTCATGCGGATACCCGCTGTAGTACCGTTCATGGTGATGTTATCGAACCATACATGCTTGATGTTTTCTGTATAGCTACCGATAGAAGCACCGTGACCCGTTCCGAAGTAGCAGTTCCAGACATGGATATACTGTGCGTCGTTGTCGCATACTACGTTGTCATCGCCGTTGCTGATGTTACAGTTGTAGATATTCACGTATGGTCCCCAGATAGAGATACCATCGGTGTTGTGCGATGCCTTGCCATTGCCAGCTTCAGATGAAGGTTCGCTGATGGTTACATCATGGATGGTAGCGTGGCTAGCCTTACCGCTGTTGCTGATGGTGATGTTCACACCTGGAGTATTCTGAATCTTGAAGTTGCGGAGCAGGAAACGCTTGCCCTGTTCGAAGCGGATCATTGCGCCCGGATTGAAGGTTTCTCCATTCTCTCTAGCGAGCCACCAGCGTGCACCCTGTCCGTCGATGATGGAAGTTTCACCTTCGCCCTCGATAACAACGTCGGTAACGTTCTTGCCCTTGTTCTTTCCGCCGATGAATACAATCTTGGTGTTAGGCGCCTTGCCGTATTCCACGAGTTTCAGGGTGGCACCTGCGCAAAGGTGAAGGATGGTCTTCGCCTTGATGCTGAGCACCTCGGTCTGGCTGGTCATCTGGTCTGTGCTACCAAACATCCAGGTACCTGCAGGTATGACGACCATACCACCGGTAGAAGGCACAGCATCAAGAGCCTTCTGGATAGCCTTGGTATTATCTGCAGCAGATGTAGAGGCACCATAATCCTTGATGTTAAACGTGTTTGCCGAAGTGATAGCAGGCAACTGTGGCAAGTTAACTGCTGTCCAACCCGCAGGGGTGTTCTGTGCATTCTGCTCAGCAGTGATGCCTGCAAAAGTTTGTGCCTTGGCAAAGAAAGGCACTGCCATGAGTGCAGCAAGCACAATGGTTTTAATCATTTTTCTATTCATATTTTTTAGGTTTAAATACTTTTTGGCAAAGTTACTACTTTTCTGCCGATTACCGTAACATTCAGTGTGTAAAAACCACGAAAACGATTACGCAATTTATCTGCTTTGTCTAGGATAGAAAGCAAAAAGTGCAATGCTTATATGAAGCATTGCACTAGATTTCTTATTATTTCAATTTCTTGATATCTTCAATAGATAGGCCTGTTGAATTAGCTATGATATCCAAAGGGGTGTTATAGTCCAGAAGCTTCTTGGCAATTTCCAGGCCTTTCTTTTTTTCTCCTTCTTTCATACCTTCTTTCATTCCTTTCTCCATACCTTCTTTTATGCCTTTGTTAACGGCATGCTCAAGTGCGGCATAATTGTCCCACATAACCATCATGCTGTTATCATATTTTTCCTGTTCTTCTTTTGTCAGGGTCTTGGAGTCGGCAATTTCTGCCAATCTCTTGAATATCTTATGTTGAGCCTCAAAAGGCATTAGTTCTAAAGTCTCCATATGCTTTAAATTATAAATCCAACAATCAAAAAACGTAGTACATTCTGCTTCTTTCTTTTTAAAAAGAGGCATCACTAAGTAGATAAAACGGATTTTGTTTGAATAAACTACTCCGCTTTCCTTATCTGCCAGCACAACATCTGTTCTGAACTTCTTTGGCGTATTTTCATCTACATTAAAGTTCATGAAGCAGACTACATAAACAGGCGTGAGATGATAATCCCATCGTCCTTTTATGCCTTGATCTACTATCGTTTTTGATGCATAGTAAAGAGAACGGTCTATGAAGTAGGGCTGACTCTTGTTTTGCATCTCAACAATAATGTGCTCACCTGTGTCAGTTTCGCAAAAGACGTCGTAGATGATACCTCGCTGGTCTTTTGTTTCTGGCAACATCTCTTTGTCCTTAAACTTCACGTCCTTGATGTGCTGTTCTCCTAGGAGAAGTTGGTTTAAGAACTCTATCAGCAAGTCCTTGCTGTATTCCTGGCCGAAGATTCGTTTGAACGACCAGTCTGTGAATGGGTTGATGTATCTTGCCATATCTTTGCGATTTTATGTTCACGCTGCAAAGATACGCTTTTTATTCGTAACTTCCAAGAAAAAAACAAAAAAGTTTTAGGTTCGTAGAGAGAGGGAGATAAACAAGAAAAGTGCAACGCCTAATGTGGGCATTGCACTTTTCTTAAATTTATTATGAGATGTTAATCCTAGTGGATTAATCCTCTACAACATACCAGCGTGGGTCACCTGCCTTTTCCTTCAATGTACCAGCCTTGATGGTAAAGTCGCCGTTAGCTGGGTCGGTGAACAACTGGGTAGAGCTGAATTCTGTATCATTCACGCCCTTAATCACCTTGAAGAAGTCTGTTGTTCTGAAGCTGTTAGCTACAGTAGCAGGAGTCTTGCTTCTGATGTTCTTGTTGGTAGCCTCATCTGCACTCTTACCGAAGATACAGTTCTCAATAGTGAAGGTGTTTGGTCCGAATGTATCAACGTTGAAGTCAACGAAGTACTGACCATTACCGTTACAGTTGTAGAATGTACTGTTCTTGATGGTGATGTCCTGCATATCCGTCTGCTTGCTGAAGATAAATACCTTACCGGTTACACAGATGCTGTTGAATGTACAGCCGTCAATTTCAACATTATCTACATGACCAGCTCCGCTTCCTGCATCAACGTGGATGAAACCATAACCTGCGCAGAGGTTGGTGAAGATGCTGTTCTTCAAAGTCAGCTTGCCGATAGACTTGGCATCACTTCCCTGAAGGCGGAAGAATGATGTCTTGAGGTTGCTAACCTCGCAATCCTCCATAGAGAACTCGCTTACGGTACAAGCCTTGCTCTGATTGATGAAGTAACCAGCACCATTCTCTTCCAACTTCACGTTCTGGAACTTGATGAATGCATGAGAACCTGCAATATCGAAGTTCTTGTCGAGAGTGATGGTTGGAGCCTCGCCACCAGCCAAACCGAAGAATGTAACAGACATTCCGTCTGGGATGGTTACGTTGGTCTTGCCGCCGTCTGAATCATTTGTACCGTAGAGAGCTACCTTGGCACCAGCAGGAATACAGATGGTTGCGCTATAGTTGGTCTCGTTTCCAGCTTCAGCCTTTGCCTGTTCAGCAATCTCGTCGATAAGAGTCTGCGAGATGACTGTTACATCGCTGGCAAGTGTATACTTGATGCTGGCTGCTGGAGGAGCTGCTGGAGTTGTAACCTGCAACTGACCACGCTTTACATCATTCTTATAGATAGTGATGGTATAAGTGCTTGTTGGCTTCAAGCCGGTAAGGGTATATTTACCAGCAGCTTTTTCCTCATCAGTCAAATTGATGGTCTGGATGTTCTCTGCATCGTTAGCGTTGACATAAGTGATGTGAGTAACCACAGCACCTGGAGTCCAGCTCAAGTTCACGTGATCCTCGAAGAGGTCGGTTGCCTCTACGTTGTTGAAGATTTGCTCAGCCTTGGTCTTGAAAGATGAACCATCCTTATAGTAAACCCACTTAGACTCGTTGGTAGTTGAAGACATAGCTTTTACACGCATATAGTACTTGCTGTCTCCATCGAGATCAGAGAGAACCACAGGAGAAGAAGTCAAGGTCTTATCCTCACCATATTTGATGATGTTGGCATTCTCAACACCCTCGTAAAGAGAGTCCTTGCTTACCTCGAATACATAATACTCTGGTGCAGGAACTGCTTTTGATGTGAAGGCAGTGAATGTAACCGTAGCTGATGTTTCGGCAGTTTCAACGGTGATTTTGTCACCGTTGAGACCGAACAATCTTGACAGGCTGCCATCTACGTCCCAGTCATTGCCATCGGTACAAGAAGTAGCCGACAGAGCCAATGTCATCATAGACGCTGTGCCCAATATGTTTTTAATGCTCTTCATTTTCTTGTCTTTTTTGATTAAAGATGAATTAGTCTGCATAACCATAAGAGTTGTGAATCTTACCGTTGGTTGCAGAGATGGTTGTTGAAGCGATTGGCATGAGGTAGCGGTTCTTCACTGCTACATCTTCGCCAACCAGACCGCTGCTGATAGATGGCAGGTTTACGTCAACCTGTGTATCATTACCTGTATCCAACTTAGCTGCACCGAATGAGTCGATGCTGTCATCGTAGTCAGCAGATGTCTTTCCGGCAGGAATACCATACCATGTTACGCTTGAGAAGTCAATCTTGGTTTTCTTCTCATCCAGGTAGTTGAAGTAGATGGTCTTCTGGTAAGTACCGTCTGAAAGTTCAGCCAGGTAAGTCTGCTTGAACTCATTGATCTTCTCTACGAGGAGGTTCCAGCGAATCAAGTCGTACTTGCGGATACCTTCACCGGCAAACTCCCACATGTTCTCCTGAACGAGCGCATTGAAGAATGCGTCCTTGTCAGAAGCGATGTTGTTGACGTAAGCCTTGGCATCGTTCTTGTCATCCTTGTTGAAGGCACGTGTGTGAACTGCTTCCAGAGCCTGGCGGGCTGTCATGCCGTTTGCTGAACCTTCGTAGTTGGCATCTGGATTACCGGCCAATTCGTTCATGCACTCAGCATAGTAGAGCAATACCTGAGCATAGCGCATCTTTACAGGGTTGATACCTGTAGTGTGCTTAGCTGTAGCCTTCAGGTTGTTCTGCAACCAGGTGTTGTTCATCTTGCGGGCATCCCACTTTCCAACATACATAGCGAAAGGAGCATTCTTAATCATGCTCTCTATGGTGTTGCTGCCATCCTGCTTGATTTCGAAGTTAGCGCAAGTGATGTCGCGGCGTGTATCCTTCTTGTCGTAAGAATAGAGCAGAGGTGCTGTAACCTTCATCTTACCAGATGAGTTGCCGTAGCCATATTCTGTTGTAACACCATTCAGGCGGACACCTACTGTGTAACCCAACTCTCCTGTTACGTTCTCTCCGAAAGGAATCTCGAAGAGGTTCTCGTGGTAAGTCTTGTCGAGAGAGAGCTGGTTAATCAAGTACCACTCGTTCTCGAAAGATGGGTTGAGGTTGTGAGTATTGTCGTTGATGATAGCTGACCAGTGATTCAGGGCACGCTCATAGAGAGCCTTGCGGTCTGCTGCACCTGGGCGCTGTGTTGGATAGGTAGCATCGCTGTAAGATGCAGTCTCATATCCGTCCTTTGACTTCTCACGGATGGCGTAGCCGGCGCGTGTCATGGCAATCTGTGCCAGGAGAGCGTGAGCATAACCCTTGGTTGTGCGTTCTGTGGTATAGCCTGATGCCTGGTCTGCCCATGGCAAGTACTCGATAGCCTCATCCAGGTCGTTCATCAGGGAATCCATAATCACGTCGCGGTCGGTCTTCTCCAGGTAGGCGTTGCTCAAGTCAGACTTTGATGCCTCTCTCTTGAATGGAATATCACCAAAGATACGAACCAGGTCGAAGTAAACCATGGCGCGGATGGTGAGTGCTTCGCCGAGGCTGCGCTCCATAGACTTCTGGTTAGCACCGCCGGCAGTGAATGTAGCACTGCTGCGGATACCCTCGATAATCTGGTTGGCATCCTCGATGATACCGTACTCGGCATCCCATACACCGCTGATCTTGCTCCATCCCGGGTCCATGTTATAGTTCATGTTACCACGTTCACTTGAGGTGTTGGTAGCATTACTTCCAAGACCGTCAATCAATTCGCAGTCGCTGTTCAGGTTCCATACGATAGACAGGTCCTGTGCGTAGGTACGGTCCTGAGCCATTCCGCCATAGAGCTTATTGACGCGAAGATTGGTATAATAAGGTGAGGCGTAAGTATTCTCAGCAGTCATCTCTGATGGAGAGGTCTGATCCAGGAAGTCTGAGCATGAAGACAATCCTAATACGCCTGCCAATGCAAATGCATATAATATCTTGTTCATTGTTATTATCTTATAAAGTTTTAGAATGTAACGTTAATACCACCTACGAAGGTGCGGCTCTTTGGATAAGCTGCATAGTCGATACCTGGGGTCATTGGGTTCTTCTTAGAACTTGTATCAACCTCTGGATCGTAGCCTGAGTAGTTGGTGAAGCAAAGCAGGTTGTAGCCGGTGAAGTAGATGCGTACGTTTTGGATGTAGCACTTGTTTACCCACTTCTTTGGCAAGGTGTAACCCACTGTTACGTTCTGCAGACGAAGGAATGATGCATCCTCTACAGCATAGCTGATGAGCTGCATGGTTGATACGCCGGCAGGATTGTAGATATTGGCGTTGGCATTAATCTCGTTCAAGCGGTTCATCACATTCTCTACACCACCATACTCTGCGATGAGGCTAGATGATGGGCGACCGATGTTGTTACCGTTGGCTGGGTCAATCCAAGTATAGCGGTTGCCTACGTTGAAGTCATCCACCAGGTTGTAGTTCTTGGCAGAACCTGCGTAGAATGCGTTGGCAAGCTTGGTACCGTTCACCAGCTTGTTGCCCAGTGAGTAGTTGAAGAACAGGTTGAAGTCGAGGTTACCAACGTGACCGTCGAAACCGAAACCACCCGTTGTGGTAGGTACGGTGTTACCCAGACGCTGCTTCACTGCATCACCATTCTCGTCAACTTCTACCTTGGCAACGCCTGGATAGAGGTTACCGCCGAAGAGCTTGTAGCTGTTGTCCTTAACGCCTTCTGCCAATGCCCAGGTTCCGTTTTCTTTCAATACCAAGTCACCCTTGCCTGTTGCTGCATCAAATACGGTGTAGAAACCGTTGCTCTTGTAGCCCCAAAGCTCACCGAGGCGACCGCCTTGCTCTACGCGGAAGTCTTCATACTTGGCGATGGTAGAACCACTCCAGTTAGAACTCTGCCATGGGTTCTCCATGTTCAACTCATCAATCTTGTTCTTGTTGTAAGATACGTTGAAGTTGAAGTTCAAGCCGAAGTTCTTCTTTTCTACGATCACTGCATTGAGCGCCAATTCAACACCCTTGTTAGAGGTCTTACCGAAGTTCTGGAACTGGTAAGAGTAACCTGTGTTGGCAGGGATGATGCTCTGCATCAAGAGGTCCTTGGTTGTATTCCAGTAGAAGTCCAATGTACCGCTGAGGCGACCATTGAAGAAACCATAGTCGATACCGAAGTTACGGGTCACTGTGGTTTCCCACTTCAAGTCTGGGTTATAGAGATATTTACCATGCTCAAGCATTGAAGCTCTGTTCTCATCGAAGAATGGAGCCTTTGATGTGTTGTCTGCCATAGTGTAGGTGGTAGTCAACAAACCAGAGTTGATACGGTTGTTACCTGCAGTACCGAAGCTCAGACGAGCCTTCAAGTTAGAGAGCCAGCTTGAAGCACCCTTCAGGAATTCCTCGTCAGACATACGCCAAGCCAAGGCTGCTGATGGGAAGAGACCCCAACGGTTGTCCTTGCCGAACTTGCTGGAACCATCGGCACGAAGAGTAAATGTTGCCAGATACTTGTCGTTGAGCGTATAGTTGATACGGCCGAAGTAAGAGAGAATGTTCTCCTCAGCCTTGATATTACCCTCGTTAGGAAGTGCTGTACCTGCTGCAGTGTTAGCCAATACCTCGTTCAATGTGAATGAAGTAGGGAAGGCTACAGAAGTATTGGTACGGGTTACGTCCTGACTGCTGCTCCACTCCTGACCTACCAATACATTGATGTGGTCACGACCATGGAAGAGCTTCTTGTTGTCGTAAGTCAATGTATTTGCATTACGCCAGTTCTTGTTCTCCAAGCGTACGAACTGAGCCTGTGGCTGACCATTGTAACCATACTTAGAGTTGGTGGTTGCGTTAGAACCCCAAACCTGGTCGGTATTGTTGTACTTCCAGCCATAACCGAACTCAGAACGGAATGTGATATTCTTGAATGGCTTCCAGTTCAAACCTACGTTGTAATTCTGCTGGAAACGTTCCTGGTACTTATAGGTATCGGTGATACGCTCTGTTGGGTTACGGCGTGTAGATGTGCTGTTATCCTCATCATCGTCAGATGTGCCAGAGAGAGGCTCTACCGGGTTCCATCTTACGGTGTTGGCAACAACTGAGTTTGCTGCACTCGACTCGTTGGTATCTGCACCACCATTCAAACCATCCAGCTTGGTGAAAGCCATACGGCCATTGAAGTCGAGAGACAACCATTTGTTCAAGTTGGCATTAATCTTGGCGTTAACATTGTTCTTGGCATAGCCAGAACCCTGCATGATGCTCTTCTCATCGTTGTGAGAGAAACCGATGTTGTACTTGATATCCTTGGTACCACCGCTTACGTTCACGTTATACTGCTTCTGGTTACCTGTACGACCGAATACCTCATCCTGATAGTCACGTCCTTCGATAGACTTCCAGATGTCGAGGTCGTTGTAGTTACCATAGTCTGTGCTACCCAACTCATACTGGTAGTATGCATAGTCGTATGGAGACATAGTCTTCACCAGCTTAGATACCTTCTTATAGCCGAGAGATGCATTGAAGTTTACCTGAGTCTTGCCCTCAGAACCGCTCTTGGTTGTAACGATGATAACACCATTAGCACCACGGGCACCATAGATAGCTGTAGAAGAAGCATCCTTCAATACGTCGATGCTCTGAATCTCGCTAGGAGCGATGTCGCTGATAGAACTTACTGGGAAACCGTCTACGATGTAGAGAGGTGAGTTGTCCTGTGAAAGAGAACCACCACCACGCACACGAATCTTCACGTCAGCGTCTGGTGAACCCTCAGTGGTGGTGATGTTTACACCCGCCATCTTACCGGTCATCGCCTCGCTCACGTTAGATACAGGAATGTTGGCAATCTGCTTGTCGCTGATAGAAGATACAGAACCTGTGAGGTCCTTCTTTCTAACTGTACCATAGCCGATTACAACCACATCATTGAGGGTGGTATTGTCATCCTCAAGCTTGATGTCAATCGTTTCTTTACCTGCAACGCTTACTTCCTTAGCTTTCATACCAATGTATGAAATCTTCAGTTTCTTGCTCTTGCCTTTTAAGTTTACTGTGAAGTTACCGTCAATGTCGGTCACGCCACCATTGCCAGCTACACCTACCTCCATGACAGATGCGCCGATGATTGGCTCGCCCGTATTGTCAGTAACAACTCCTTTTACCGTTTGCGCAGAGACGCTTGTTACCATGAACATGAGCGCACCTGCAAGCGCAATCTTCTTTCTGTTATAATTACCAGACATACACTTATAGGTTAGATAATTCTATAATTAAAAATTTGTTTCTTAATCTCGATTTACACATTTAAGTAGATTAAAACTACGAGGCAGGAAAGTCGGCTTTTTGTAGCCTCGATTCATGCACGTGTTGTTTTTTCCGTGTGCAAATATAGATAAAAAAATCGAATTACGTGGTAAAAAGAAGCAAAAACATTACGTAAACGTTTGCTAAAATGTGTATTTTAACATAAAATCCCCTAAAGAATGCCTTTTGGGGCTATCCTTTAGGGGAATCGGACTCAGGATGATTCCTGAGTTTTTTCATCTCTCTTTTACTTATAAAATCATCATGTTTGGGGGTGTTCTGCAACTTGATGGCCTATTATTTCACTACCATCTTTGTTGCCTGCTTGCTGCCGTCGGCCAGGGTCTTTACCACGATGTTGATGCCCTTCTGAAGACGGTTCTGCTGCATGCCGCTTACTCCGAAGATAGCGGTCTTTACGGCTGCACCGTTTTCTGTGGCTGCGTGGATGTCCTTGATGCCGGTGGCAACTGATGTCACCTCGCCGAAACCACCCATCTGGTTGGCTGCACGAACGGTGAATTTGCCTGTAGCACCTTCCAGGTTGAGGCTGTTTTCACCAGTCAGGGCGAAGAACTCGCCATCCTTCAATACGATGTACATCTGTGCATCGCCTGTCCATGAAAGCTTGCCGTCTGCCTCAGTTGCTTCACCTGCAGTCTGCTGTGCCGCCAACTTGGCTGGTTCCCACTCGCCGAATACATTCTCCAGGGTGTAAGCAGCTGCTTCATCAGTAGTGAGAATGATGTTCTCCTCGTCCTTCAATACCTTGCCGTCTGATGCCTTGAACACTACCTTCTTCTCTGCAGGAGAGAATACGTTGCCTTCTGCATCCTTCAATACGTCGAGGCGGAACTTGTCTGCCATAGCATCGCCCATCGCATTGATGGTGAAGTAAGCAAACTTGTTGTCGTCGTTCAGAATCTCATCCTTCTGGTTCACGGTGGTGTTGAGCCAGGTAAGACGGGTGATGTTGTTCCATGAGCGGCCCAGGCTGAATGCTGCAGCCTTGTTCTCGATGGTGCAATCCTTGAAGATGTAACCCCATTCGCTCTTGCTGTTAGGAGCAGCAATCACATCCTCACCGTTCTTTTCGCCTTCCTTGCGGCTCTCGTTTACGAAGAGTACACGGTTGAAGTATACGTCGCCGCCACCACAAACATAGTCCACGGTGCCGTGAATCTCAGAATCCTCAAAGTAGAACTGTCCCTTGCCGTTTGGCTCATTACTATAATAGGTGTCCTGGTAAGAGAGCATCTTCACGTTCTTGCAGATGGTCTGAGTACCCTTGTCCTGGAGGCAGACAGCACGACCGGCTGAACCGCTCTTGTAGTACTCCAGTGCATTCTGCAGGGTGATGTCCTGCATATAGAGATTGTTACCTGTGTTGAGAAGGGTAGCGGTGGTACCGATTCCCTCGTTCTCTACGGCAGGCTTGTTTACGATGATGGTCTTGTCCATGCTCTCACCTATGATGGAAATGTTGTTTCCGCTGATGTTGGTGAGGCACTGGTCGCCCAGATTGTATGTGCCGTTAGGCAGGAAGATGAACGAGCGGGCTGCGTCGGCAGCAGCGTTGGCGCCGTTTACTACTTCCAGTGTGGTGATGAAGCTCTGTGCGTCACCAGCCTTCACGCTGTACCAGTTGCCGTTCTGTGCGAAGGCAGGCTCAGTCATGTTCACAATGCTGAGGTTGTGCAGATAAGCTGTGCCTTCGAAACTGAGGGTATAGAAGCCGCTCTCTGTTGATGGGTTCTGGAGAATGCCAGAGTTGCCGTCCTTGCTAGCCTTGGCGTCGATGCTTGCCACCTCATTGCCCTGAGGGTCTGAGAGGATGATCTTGCCTGTGCCTGAATACTGGCAGAGTGCCACCTTGATGTAACCCTTGCCGCCCATCAGTACCTTCACCTTGCTGTCGGCATTGAAGGTCCAGCCGTGAGTAGCGTCGTGCCACTTGCCGCCTTCTACCTCGATAGCCTCGTGGTCGTTGATATCGAAACCTTCCTTCTGAAGGTCGTAGTCATAGCGGGCTGTGCCGCTGGCTGTCTCGATGTCTGTTACCAGAGCGTAGAGTGATGTGTTCTCTGTGATGACAGAAGAAGCGGTGAACTTCTGGCTGTCCTTCTTCTGGTCGCTAGCCCAGCCACGGAACTTCTTGTCGTCGGCTACGGTTACCTTCTCTGTTGTTCCGTCCAGGAACTTCTCAATTTCTGCATCCTGCTCCACGGTCTGTGTGCCGAGAACAGTCTTGCCGTCTATATCGTAGTAAGTAAGTACGAAGTCTGGCTTGAAGCCTACTGTGAGTTCGTAGGTAGCTTCGTCGCCCTTTGATTCTACCACGAGGGTAGCTACGGTCTTCTGGTCAGCACCTTCGCCTGTTGTGGTATAAGTGATGCTCTTGATGTTTCCGTTGTCTGCAGTGATTTCAGTCAGAGGATTGGTCTCTGAGATGAGGTTTGCTTTCTTTGAGATGAGAACAGTAGCCACCTGCTTGCCTGATGCATCCTCTGCGAAGAGGTCGGCTGCATGATACTTTTCGCCGTTGAGGAGGAAGCTGCCGAGCATAGGAGCCTTGCTCATATCTACGTTGCCATAGATGGCGAGGTCGGTAACGTAAGCATTCTGACCGAGAGCGAAGTTTTCGAACTTAATCTGACAGTTGGTGCGGTTTACTTCGAGAGTCAGGTCCTCGCCCTTCGCATTTGCGATAGTTACGTTGTGGATTGCTACCCAGTCTGCATCGCCGTCACCCTTTACGGATACCTTGATACCACGATTGCTGCCTGTAGCTGCCTGGTGCAGGGTAATCTTGGTGATGCTAGCCAATGGAGATGTTACTACGCTTGGTTCTGCAGTCTTGTATTCGCCGGTGTACTTGGCTGTTTGCATGAAACCGGTTATTTCAGGGAATTTAGCGTTGGTACCTGCTGGATAAACGCCCACGCCATTGAATGTAAAGCTGAGTTCTTCCTTGCTGTAGAGGGTTTTCACCTTTACCACCTCGTCGGTAGCCTTACTGCGGTCGATTTCATTCCAGTTGGTGAAATCAGTAGAGTAGAGAGTCTTCTCCTGAAGAGTGCTTGCCTGAACAAGTTTGATGCCGTAGAAGTAACCGTTCTCTGTTACTTCAATCTGCACGTAGCCTTGAGCTGCTTCATCTACAGTAGCGTTGTGCTCGATGTTTTCATCTTTAGAAGTAGTTTCACCGATGGTGAAAGTAGCACGATAGTTCTCGTTGCCATAGTTCATGATGGTAACGATGTCTCTGGATGATTTCACCGGAACCTTCAGGATGGTGCCCTGATTGATCTGGGCATCAGCTGATCGTTCCTTCAACTTGCCGTTGGTTGCATCAACGGTCATTTCGATACCTTCCACGGTAGAAGCGATAGCGCTAACGCTCTTTTCCACTTGGATACTTTGGATACCTTCCGGCAGATTGGCTTTGAAGTTCCATTCTGCCGTAACGTCTTGTGCTTTAGCTATGAAAGCAAAGACCATCATCAGGCATAGTAGCCCGAATCTTAGTAGATTTCTTTTCATCTGTTATATTCTTTTAGGTCTATTAAAAATCTTGTTTATAAGTTGTGAACTTGTTTATTAAGTTGCGAACTTGTTTATTCGGCGGCAAAATTACGCATATTATTTGGGATAGACAAGAGTTGGATAGTGATACTTTCACGTAAACGTTTTCGCAAAATATAGAAGAATTTCTGTTCTTTTTCTTGGTTTGTGGCGAATAATTGATTACTTTTGCCGTCGTAAACAGTTACAAAATAATACTTAAACGTACATACCTATTTTAATTTAGATATTCATACCTATTTTATATATAGATATTACATAAAATTATTAAATACAAACGACTTAAACTTAAAAGACAATGAAGAAAGTTTTTACTTTGATTGTTGCTGCCGTCATGGCGGCGAGTGTTAATGCCCAGACTGAGACGGTACTTATTCAAGAGGGAACCACTTATACTGGTGGTCAAGTTCTGAAGACAACCAATACCAAATTGGTTATGGGTAGTGATAATGAAACTTTTAGTGCACCAAAAGCAGGTAACTTAGCTTCAACAGACCCATATGTAGCTTGTGTTCAAGGAAAGGCTAATCCTGTGGATGAGGCAAATTCTGGTTATGAGCCTTCTAGAAAGAACTTACCGGTAAAAGGATGCTATTATGTGTTTACTGCTTCTAAAGCAGGAACGTTGAGCTTGGGTATTCAACTTGGTAATGGAAAGTCTTTCTATGTTGTAGATGCAGAGACTGGTGAAAATTCTGTAGAAAAATCCTTGATAGATAGAGATGGTGTTGCAGTTGAACTTGATAGTAAGCAGCAGATTGCAGTAAAAATGTATGGATATGTAAACTTTAAAGCGGAAGCAAATAAGTCATATTATATTTTCTGTACTGGTTCTAAGCTTGCAATTTATGGTTATCAGTTTACACTTGCAGCTACTGCAACCATCGGTTCTGACGGCGTAGCAACATTCGCAGCTCCATTCGCTGTAGATTATTCTTCTGTAGAGGGCTTGGAGGCTTACTCAGTAAGTTATGATGCTACAAGCAACAAGCTTGCTTTCAATAAGATTAATGGTGTTGTTGCAGCTAATACCGCAGTTATTGTAAAGGGTGCAGCTGGTGACTATACTTTGGCTAAGGCGATAACAGCTGCCACTATTACAGAGACAGGCTTGAATGCATCTGATGGTTCGGTAAAGGGTGCAGAGAACATCTACTGCTTGGCTAACAAGTCAGAGGGTCTTGGCTTCTACCAGGTATCATCTTCAGTAACAATCCCTGCCAACAAGGCATACTTGGAGATTCCTGCAAGCGCAGGTGCTCGCACATTCTACTCTATGGAGTTCGGCGGTGGCACAACAGGTATCAATGCTATCCAGGCAAATGGTGCAAAGGCTAACTCTGCCATCTACTCACTCTCTGGCCAGCAGGTAAGCAAGGCTTACAAGGGCATCGTGATTGTGAATGGCAAGAAGATGATTCAGAAGTAATCTCTATCCCCAGGTAGAAACCAATTTTAATCAAGTGAACATATACATTTAATATATAAACCAAATTAAGACAAGAATAAAATGAAGAAATATATTCAACCAACTATTGAAGTAACAGAGATTGAGGCAGAGGCATTGATGGCAGCTAGTACAGGTATCAGCAATTCTCCACTTAGTGATCCTATCGATGATCCAAACCAGATTCTCTCTCGTGACCATAACTTCAGCATTTGGGGCGACGACGAGGATTAATCCTCTTGAATGAAAAAAATTGAATGCCCCGTTGGATTCCGGTCCAATGGGGCAGTAATGCAAATCATGTGTTGCAAATAATATAACACAAATAATAATTTATCGTATAAAACTTAAACTTTAAGAATTATGAAGAAATTTTTTACTCTTATTGCAGCTGTCGCTATGGCAGCAAGTATGAACGCTCAGGGCACTTATGCAGTGCAGGAAGGTGACAAGGTGAATGCTGGTGATCAGATTACATCAGTAGAGAACATCACTCTTACTTATATGGAGAATGCTGGTACAGCTTTCGCTGATGGTAAGGCTACCGATAACTGGGCTGATGCTGATTTCGGTGCTTACGTTTGTGGCAAGAACAACGGTAAGTTGGTGTCTGATGCTGAGCCTACAGGTTGCGTTTATAAGTTCGAGACAGTAAAGGCTGGTTCTGTAACTGTTGGTGTTCAGTTGGGTGGTACCAAGGGCTTCCATATCCTGGGTGCTGATTTTGCTGAGGTAGCTCCTGCTTCTTATAATTTGCCTGCTGCCAAGGATGGTGATTCTCAGAAGTTCGAGCAGAATGAGAAGGGCGAGAACATTATTGCAGAGAAGTCTAATGGTACTGTAACATTCAGCGTTGCTGAGGGTGGTACATACTATGTTCTCGCTGCAGGTACTAAGATGGGCTTCTTCGGCTTCAAGTATGAGGCTGGCACATCTACAGGCATCTCTTCTATCGAGGCTGCTGCCAAGAACGATGGCAAGACCTACAACATGGCTGGTCAGCAGGTTTCTAGCTCTTTCAAGGGCTTGGTAATCAAGAACGGCAAGAAGTTCGTGAAGTAATCTGATTATACCAGAATTAATCAATAGTTAGACTTCATACCAAAATTAATCAATAGTTAGACTTTTCAGGTTTAATCATATTGCAATAAAAAAGAGGACGCTCCATCATTCCGATGGTTGCGTCCTCTTTCTCTTTTATTCCTCTTCTCTTTTATTCCTTTACAACCTTATCCACTATGGTCTTTCCATTCTGAAACAACATCTTGCGGATGTTGATTCCTTTTTTAGGAGCAGAAAGAAGAGTGCCGTTGAGACTGTAATACGTTACTTTGGCTATTCCTCCAGGATAGGAGGAGATCACTTGCGAGATACCAGTGGGATTCTTCCATTCCGGATAGTATTCATCCACCTTGTTCTCTGCATCAGCATTGCCTTGCTTCATGATGTCCTCAACCAGCGAATTGGCATATACCTCCAGGTTGGTGTAGTAACCCTTGCCGTCGAGCGAGTAGGTGAGGGCATCGCTGTCATCGTTTGGATTCAAACCGTTGGCAAGCTCCCATGCATCAGGAATTCCGTCCTTATCCGTATCGAAGTCGGCAGGACGGGAAGCGGTGCCGAAAGTAGATTCGGTGTAGCCGTTTACGTCTGATACCTTATCGATGATACCTGGCGACTGAGTGATACTTCCCTTATACTGTGCCGTTCCCGTCTTAGCCTCTTCCATGTAGCGTGCATCTATCTCATCGCGGTAGAGCGAGGCTCCTCCGTATGCCAGTACCTTGCTGAAGGCTTCGGCAGCAGAGTGGGTGGTAACCTCTCCCGTAGGAGCAGGATTATCCATCTTGATTTTCACGCACGAAACACCGTCAATGGTTTGGTGGGCTACAGCATCTCCGTAGAAATTCTTTTTATCAGCAGAATATATCTCACCATTATAAGTGTAAGTGCCTTTGTCGTATACCACGCCCTTCCAGTCCTGGTTCTTGGTAACTGTTCCCTTGGTGGTTTCGGTGGTGTTGCCGCTGATGAAATAACGGCTGGTCATCTCGTAGTACTCAGGATGCTTCTTGTCGGAATTTCCGCTGTTGGATACGGTGACTTGCGTGATTCGGTCCTGACTGCCACGTTCGTTTCCGGAGCTTACGCTTACCTTGATGCCATTCAGGGTTTTACTTTTCAAGCTATGGCTAGGTCCTGCCTTGAAGTAGTTGTTCACGATGTTGATCTGTCCACCGCCAGGACCACCGTAGCAGGTACCTTGCGCATTATACATCACGCAGTTGCGGAAGTCAACGTTTTCAGCCTGTACGGGGTTCTCCCACTTATAGGTATCGTAATCCTTGTTGCTGGTATAGCCTGTCCATCCGTATCTGGCACCATTGAATCGTGGACCTCGGTTCATGAGATGTCCTACGAAGTTGTGGTGGAAGCTGGCTAGCTTGCCGCCCCAGATACCACCGTAGCCATGTGCTCCCTTGGAGTGGCCCGGATTGGTGAGACTCTCGGCAACGGTACACCACTGCATGGTGAAATTGTTGTTGTCGTAGAAGGAAGCCACCTCATCGATACTCCAGCTGAAGGAACAGTGGTCGAAGATGATGCCCGTCTTGTTGCGCTGCCAGGTAGCATCAGCACCATCATTGATGTCCTTTTCCTGTCCGCGGCGCAGACGGATGAAGCGGATGATGCAGTTGTCTTCCGGACGAACCGTGTAATATCTCAGAGTGATGCCCGGAGAAGGAGCAGTCTGACCTAAGATGGTAGTGTTGGCTCCGATGGTGAGGTCGGAAGCCAGCGGAATGACGCCAGCCACATCAAAGACGATGATTTTCTTGCTGTTGCCTGTTACTGCGGCACGGAATGAGCCTGTGCCCTTGTCGTTGAGATTAGTTACGTGGATTACTTTTCCACCTCTTCCGCCCGTTACATATCTTCCGTGACCTTCTGCGCCCGGAAAGGCAGGAGCTTGTGCCAAAGCAGCAGCACTCATGAGTGCTGCTGCCATGCTTGTTAATATCTTCTTGTTATTCATTTGATATTGATGTATTCAATACTCTGCAATTACTTGATTGAAGTATTCAAAACTCTGCGATTACTTGTTCAATCCCTGCATTTCCATTTCCAGGCTAGCCCAGAGGAAAGGACCAACGCCCTTGGCGTCGTTGTCACGGATTGGCTCGCTCATGTAATACTCAAAGCTGCCGTCACGCTTGAAGTTTGGCTTCTTGACGTATGGACCAGGGCCAGGACCCAAGCCGCTTACAGAACAGCACTTGGTAAGACTGATGGTCTTGTCTGGGTTTACCTGGATAAACTGGTCGATGATGCCCTTGTACGCCTTTACGCCAGCATCGCGGAACTTCTCGCCGAGATAACCCTTGCGGTAACCCTTCAGCAATACGTAGGCAAACATGCTTGATGCTGTGCTCTCCAGATAGTTGCGTGGGTCCTTCACGTCCATCACGTCATACCATACGCCCGTCTTCTTATCCTGATATTTCACTACGCTCTCCATCGCCTTGTTCAGCAGGGAGATTACCTCGCCACGGCGGGCATAGTCCTCAGGCATCGCCTCCAGGCACTCGGTCATCGCCATCACATACCATCCCAAGGCTCTCGCCCAGGTATGCTGGCTCTTACCGTTCTCTTTGTCAGCCCAGAACTGCTCGTGAGTCTCGTCCCAGGCATGCTTCCACAGCTGGGTCTTCTCATCGTATGTGCGGTAATCAGTCTTGATCATCTGGTCTACGGCATCGTCCAGAATCTTCTTCGCCTTCTTAGGCTTCAGGTTCTGCACGGCATAGTTGCAGTAGAAAGGCAGGCCCATGAAGATACCGTCCAGCCAAACCTGGTTGGCATAGATAGCCTTGTGCCAGTAAACGCCTTCCTTGGTGCGAGGCTGGTTCTGAAGCTGCTTGAACAGGGTCTTCAGTGCCAGTTCGTTTCCCTTGCTAGGGAAGAGGTTCTGCATGCGGAGGATAAACTTCGCTGTGCGCACGTTGTCGAGGTTGAAATCCTCATACTTATAGCCGGTGATGTTTCCCTTCTCGTCAATCATCTTTGCCGGATATTCCTTCAGATATTCGATGATGCTCTCGTGGTCGGCAGTGCTCTCTGTGCCCTTGAAGGCATTCTTGGCGTTGAAGGTGCTCTTGTCCTTATAATATAAATAGGTGTCGAGCATGCCTTCCATCTCGATGCCCATCACGTAGCTCCAGCGAGGTTTCTTCGGACTGAAGTCGAGGTTGTATGGGTGTGGAGTGCGATGCATCTCGCTGTGGGTGAGCCACTCTGAATAGTTCTGGTAAGGCTGTTCTGCCTTGCTGAGAATCAGCGAACCGTTGATCATCAGGTTGTCGAACTTCACGTTGCGGGTCTTGCCGGTCATCTGAACAGGCTTCTTCACCACGCCGTTGAAGGTACAGTTCTTCACGTCGATGTCGTAAACGTTCTCCACCTCGTTTCTGCCGATGATGAGCACACCATAGTTGCTCTTCTGGCAGGTTACGTCTTCCATACTCACGTTTCTCACGGTAGGCTCGAAACCGCGGTAGCAGATTTCCTTGCGCTCGTAGTCGAGGTTGATTTTCAGCACGGCTTCCTTACACTGACCCACGGTCACCTTGCGCATGTTGATGTTCTGAATCAATCCGCCACGGCAGTTGTTGGTCTTGATGCGGAGGATGCGCTCCAGGTTAGGCGAGTCCATGCGGCAGTTTTCTGCATACACATTCTCGCAACCGCCCGAGATTTCCGAACCGATTACCACGCCTCCGTGTCCATCCTGCATCTCGCAGTTGCGGATGATGATGTTGCGTGATGGCTGGTTCCAGAGTCGGCCGTCGTTGTTTCTTCCGCTCTTGATGGCAATGCAGTCGTCACCGGTGTGGAAGATACAGTCTTCGATGAGCACGTTCTCGCACGCCTCAGGGTCGCAGCCGTCGCCGTTAGGGCCTTCGTTCCAGATGGTTACGCCCTTCACGGTGATGTTCTTGCATAGCAATGGGTGGATAACCCAGAAAGGTGAGTTGAGCAGTTTGACACCCTGGATGAGGATGCGCTCGCTGCGTACGAAGTTGATGAGCTGAGGGCGCAATCCCTGTCCCAGTCCAAACTTGCGCTGGTCGAAATCCACGCCGTCTTCAGCCTGCTTCAGCAGTTTTGCACGCGAACCCAGGCACTGTGCTTCCTTGGTGATGCCCTCCTTGTAGTTGAACTTCTTGTGTCCGCACATCGGCCACCATGTCTCCATGTTTCCGCCACCGTCGATGGTACCTTCGCCGGTGATGGCGATGTCGGTAGCCTTGTAGGCATAGATGCAAGGCGAGTAGTTCCAGCAGGCAAGACCTTCCCATGAGGTGCGTACCAGTGGATAGAGCTTGGTGTCGAAAACAAACTGCAGGATAGCATCCTTCTGCACCTCCAGTTTCACGCGGCTCTTCATCTCTATGGCACCCGTCTTCCAGGTACCCTTAGGAATCACCACGCATCCGCCTCCCTTTTTCGAAACCAGGGCGATGAGCTTGTTGATGGCTTTCTGGTTCTGGGCTGCCGAATTCGACAGTTTGGCACCATACTTGGTGATGTCATACACTTTGGCATTCTGCGGCAAGTCAGGCAACTGGATGCTCTGTTCAATCCGCTTGTACTCCGCCTCGTCCCATCCTGCGGCGTTGGTCCAGGCAGGAATCAGCAGGGCGATGAGCAACAATTTAAAGATTTTTTTCATTGTTCTGTTTATCTAAATATGTTTTTAAATAGGTCGGTTCTATGTCCTTATCTGATAAGAAGATACACCGATGCAAAGATAATGAAATTATTTAGAATAAGGGGACTTTGAAATGTTAAAAATGCAAGAAGCCGCTTTTTTATCCGTAAAAATTTGGTGGTTTTAATAAAAAAGTGTACCTTTGTAGCGAAATTTAACATCAATCATACAATAATTAAACTGTTCGCCTATCGATTAGACATTTACTTAATATACTAATAAATATTTAAGAAATGAGAAATCTGAATGAAATGACAGATGAGGAATTGGCCTTGGCTTACGTCGAGGGCAACAATAAGGCTTTTGACCTTTTGTTGGCTCACAACGAAGTGAAGCTCTTTTCCTATATCATGTTTGTAGTACACGATGAGGAAGTGGCGAATGATATCTTTCAGGAGACTTTCGTCAAAGCCATTGTCAAGCTCCAGAATGGTGCCTACTCACCTAATGGAAAGTTTGGCGCATGGCTCATGCGCATTGCGCACAACGTCATCATTGATGGATACCGTGACCAGAAGCATCAGCGCATCGTTGACCAGAAGAACAACAACGACCTGTCGGGTCTGAAGGGAGACGGTGTGATAGATAGCTACGTGGAGCGCGAGCTAGTGCGTGAGCAGATTATGGGCGACGTGAAGAAGCTCATGATGTTCTTGCCTGCCAACCAGCGCGAGGTGGTTTACATGCGATATTACCAGGACATGTCGTTCAAGGAAATCGCCGAGACCACCAATGTGAGCATCAATACCAGTCTGGGCCGTATGCGCTATGCAATCCTCAACCTTCGCAGAATGGCCAAGGAGCATCATATCAGTTTGCAGCTGGACTAAATGTTTCCAGCTGCAAGCTGCCTGTTGCTTTTTCTGAGAACAGAAGATTCTTTTTCTGAGAACAGAAGATGATTCTAGGAACTTGAAAATCCTATGGAAAGATTCTGAAGTGTTAATCCTCAATCTGCTCCAGTTCCTTCAGTGAATGGATGGTAGCCAGAGGGTCTTCGCTCTTGAATACATAGCTTCCGCTCACCAATACGTTTACTCCGGCTTTCACCAGTCGTGGGGCGGTCTCTCCCTGCACGCCGCCATCCACCTCTATGAGTGCCTGGCTGCCACTCTCTTTGATGAGTTTGCGCAGTCGTGCCGTCTTCTGGATGGTGTTTTCGATGAACTTCTGTCCGCCGAATCCAGGGTTTACGCTCATCAGCAGCACCATGTCTACATCGCAGATGATGTCTTCCAGAACGCTCACTGGGGTAGAAGGGTTCAGGGTAACGCCTGCCTTCATGCCTGCTGCATGTATCTGCTGTATGGTGCGGTGCAGGTGGGTGCATGCTTCGTAGTGAACGTTCATCATCATGGCGCCCGTCTTGGCTGTCTGCTCAATATACTGTTCCGGGTGCAGAATCATGAAGTGCACGTCCAGCGGTTTTGTGCATGCTTTCGCTACGGCTTCTAACACTGGGAAGCCGAAGGAGATATTAGGCACGAACACGCCGTCCATAATATCCATGTGGAGCCAGTCGGCTTCACTCTTATTAATCATTTCTACATCGCTCTTCAGGTCAATGAAATTGGCTGAGAGGAGTGAAGGTGAAACTATCGTCTTCATCTTTATCGTTTTTCTGTTTTTTGTTTGTCAGGGTACTAGACCCTAGTTGACCCAATACGCCTTACAAGATTCATTCTTCTTGAAGGCACGGTAGGTGTATGCCAACTGCTTAATGAAAAAGATGGTCTTTGCCGACGGTCTCATTTCTTCTGAAGTAAACAAATGCTTCATAGGCGTATATATCTTTTAAATTGTTAATATTGAAATCCTTTCTCTATTATCATAACGTCGGGAAGTTTCCTTTATTACATTTTACCCTAATTTTCTTCATTTCTTTTTTGTTTTTCCCAAATATCTTCTATATATAATAAGGTGTAGGCTCAATCTTTGTCTACGATATGGGGCAAAAACTAACTTTTTTCTGTTGAAATGATAAATTTCTCATAAAAAAGTTTGTAGTTTAAAAGAAAAAGTGTACTTTTGCAACTGAATAAATTCAATAACAAGATTAATAACAAATAAAGTTAATTCAATATGATGACAATATTCGTATCTACAGCATGGTGGTGGCGTAACTCAAGATTCAAAAAGTCGTGAGTCGAGAAGCCGTGTATAGATGCGAAACTGATATACTAAGGGCCTGCCGTAACTTACGACAGGCCCTTTTTACATATAAACAAAAAATTAAGATATAAAAGATAGGAGATTAAGATTATGGAAATGAAGGACATCTTAAACAGAATGTTGAACCACGAGGAACTTTCTCGCGAGGAAACCAAGGAGATTATCATCGGCATCACCCAGAGTGAGTTCCCTGAGGAGCAGATCACAGCTCTGCTCACAGGTTTACAGATGAGAGGCGTCACCGTAGACGAGCTGTTGGGCTTCCGTGATGGCATCCTTGCCACCGGCGTTCCTGCCATCCTCGACTGCGACCGTTACATCGATGTAGTGGGCACGGGCGGCGACCGCAAGAACACCTTCAATATTTCTACCACATCCTGCTTCGTCATCGCCGGTGCCGGCTATAAGGTGGCTAAGCATGGCAACTACGCAGCCACATCGGTGAGCGGTGCATCTAATGTCATCAAGAACCACGGCGTGGAGTTCACGGATGATATCGACCGCCTGAACCGCAGCATCAACGAGGCGGGCATCGTTTATCTCCATGCCCAGTTGTTTGCCAAGGCCATGAAGTTTGTGGGTCCTATCCGCAAGGCACTCCAGTTCCCTACGGTGTTCAATCTCCTGGGTCCTCTGGTAAATCCTAGTCAGCCAAAGTGCCAGTTGCTGGGTGTAGCCAATCTCGACCAGATGCGCCTTTATAATCAGGTATATCAGAAGTTGGGCATCGACTATGGCATCGTGAACAGCATCGATGGTTATGATGAGATTTCGCTTACCGGCGATTTCAAGGTAACCACCAATAATTATGAGCGCATCTTCAAGCCTCAGGATCTGGGCTTCAATATTGCCAAGCCAGAAGAGATTAAGGGTGGTGCCACCGAGGAAGAGGCGAAGGAAATCTTCGATGCCGTACTTGAAAACAGAGCCCTCCCAGCCCAGAAGAACATCGTTCTCGCCAATGCCGCCTTCGGAATCCAGGTGATGGAGAAGGGCAAGAAGAGCATTGAGGAATGCGTGGAGATAGCAAGAGAGAGCATCGATTCTGGCAAGGCTCTTGCCACATTCAAGAAATTCGTGGAGCTGAATAGAGGGTAAAAGGGCCTTGTCCCCCTCTCGCCCCCGTTCCCAGCGATTCCATCGCTGGTCCCTTAAAGGTAAAATAGTAAAAAACGTAAAAAATGGCAGATATTTTAGAAGAGATAGTGGCTCATAAGAAGATGGAGATAGAGCAGCGAAAGCGCTTTATCCAGCCACGACAGATGATAACCCTCACCGAGCAGAAGATGCAGGAGGATGGGGGAAAGGTGATGGGAGGAAGCATGAAGCAGGCACTGATGGGCTCTGATACGGGTATCATCGCCGAGTTCAAGCGAAAGTCGCCGAGCAAGGGCTGGATCAAGGAGGCGGGAAAGGCAAGTATCATCCCGCTGAGCTACCAGCAGAACGGGGCTTCTGCCCTGAGCATCCTTACGGATATAGATTACTTCGGCGGATACGATGAGTATATCCAGGAGGCTAGACATGTGGGTGTTTCTATACCTATATTATATAAGAACTTCGTGATAGAGGAGTATCAGCTGTTGCAGGCGAGATATTGCGGAGCCTCTGCCGTCCTGCTCATTGCGGCATGCCTCAGTAAGGAGGAATGCAAGGGGCTCATGAACATGGCGCACCAGTTGGGCATGGAGGTATTGCTGGAGATGCATAACGAAAGAGATTTCGAGTATGCGGAACTGGAACCGGATATGTATGGCATCAACAATCGCAATCTGGGTACTTTCGTTACGGATGTAGAGAATAGCTTCCGCTTGGCAGAGAAACTTCCGAAGGATGTATGCCGTGTGAGCGAGAGTGGTATTTCTGATCCCATGATAGTAAAAAGGCTCCGTGATGAGGCCTCCTTCCATGGTTTCCTGATGGGAGAGCAGTTTATGAAGCAGGAGAATCCTGGTCAGGCACTATCGGAATTCATCGCTCAATTAAGCTAGTTGCATTCATAGTTCAATGATAGAATAATAGATAACAATAATAATGGTAATAAAGGTTTGTGGCATGCGCGATGCCCAGAATATTCGCGAAGTGAGCCAGTTGGGCGTTGATATGATAGGAATGATTTTCTATCCTAAATCGCCTCGCTACGTGGAGATGCAGAGCAGTCACGCTGGCATCATTCCTGATTACGCAAAAGAGGATATTAATATAAAATCTGCAAAAACTCCAGCCCGAGTAGGCGTATTTGTAGATGATATGGTTCAGAACATCGTGACACGAGTGGTGAATTATCATTTGGATTACGTCCAACTGCATGGCAATGAACCACGGGAGATGTGCGAGAATTTGAGATTAACTCTCGATCCCGATATCCGACCAGGCATCAAGATCATCAAGGCAATCAGTGTATCTGATGCCTCAGACATTCAAAAATATAAGGAGTATGTAGGCGCTGTTGACCTCTTCCTTTTCGACACCAAATGCAAGACGGTGGGTGGAAGTGGCCGGCAGTTTGACTGGCAGGTTCTGGAGCAATACGATGGCGAAGTCCCATTCCTCCTGAGTGGCGGCATCGGACCGGATGATGCATCCCGCCTCCATGCCTTCCATCATCCTAAATGCATCGGCATCGACCTCAACTCCCGTTTTGAGATAGAGCCGGGAGTAAAGGATGTGGAGAAGCTCAAGGGGTTCTTGAATGAGATACAATAAAGAGAGATACAATAAAGAGAAATACAATAAAGAGAAATACAATAAAGACTTTGGGGTAAGCCCCATTTGTAACACAAAACGATTTTAAAATACAACACAGGATGAACAAGATAAATGCATTATTTGCAAACAACAAAGACCGCAAGCTTTTGAGCTTGTATTTCTGCGCCGGATGCCCAACCTTAGAAGGTACCGGCGATGTAATCAAGGCGATGGAACGCAAGGGCATCGATATGATAGAAGTAGGTATCCCCTTCAGCGACCCATTGGCAGATGGACCCGTTATCCAGAGCGCAGGTACCAAGGCGCTGAAAAACGGCATGACCGTCAAAACCCTCTTTGGTCAGCTCAAGGCCATCAAGGATGAAGTCAATCTTCCGCTGGTTCTCATGGGCTATCTCAACCCCATCATGCACTATGGCATTGAGGAGTTCTTCAAGAGCTGTGTAGAGAGCGGAGTCAGCGGAACCATCATCCCCGACCTTCCTTTCGATGACTATCTCAAGGTAGTTAAGCCTATCGCCGATAAGTACGATATCCGCGTCATCATGATGATTACTCCGGAAACCAGCGAGGAGCGCATCCGCTTCATCGATGAGCATACCGATGGCTTCATCTATATGGTCAGCTCCGCCAGCATCACCGGCGCACAGAGCAGCTTCGGCGATGCCAAGCTCGCTTACTTCAACCATATCAACAGCATGAACCTCCGCAACCCACGCATGATTGGCTTCGGCATCAGCAACAAGCAGACCCTTACCAGTGCGCAGGATAACGCAGCCGGTGCCATCATCGGCAGTAAGTTCGTGACATTGCTCAATGAAACCATGGATCCAGACAAGGCTTTGGATAGGCTTTTTGAGTGCCTCAAAAAGTAGTTAATAGTTGACAGTTGATAGTTAATAGTTGATAGTTAATAGCGGCTTCGGCGTATAGCAGGCTTGCCCTATAAACTATAAACTATAAACTGTAAACTATAAACTGTAAGCTGTAAACTATAAAATTATAAACTATAAACTAAGTATTATGTATCAAGTTGACGATAAAGGATTTTTTGGAAAATTCGGAGGAGCTTACGTTCCTGAAATATTATATAAGTGTGTAACAGAACTCCAGCAGGCTTACAAGCCTATCATCGAGAGCGAGGAGTTCAAGAAAGAATACTATGCCCTTTTGAAAGATTACGTGGGCCGTCCTTCACCTCTCTATTATGCTAAGCGCATGAGCGAGAAGTATGGCTGCCAGCTCTATCTGAAGCGTGAGGATCTGAACCATACCGGTGCACACAAAATCAATAACACCATCGGACAGATTCTGATGGCGAAGAAGATGGGCAAGACCCGTATCATCGCTGAAACCGGTGCCGGACAGCATGGCGTTGCCACTGCCACCGTCTGCGCCCTGATGGATATGAAGTGCGAAATTTTCATGGGTGCCACCGATGTGGAGCGCCAGCATACCAACGTGGAACGTATGAAGATGTTGGGCGCCAAGGTTAACCCTGTTCGCACAGGCAATATGACTCTGAGCGATGCCTGCTCTGAGGCCATCCGCGACTGGTGCTGTCACCCACAGGATACCTTCTATATCGTAGGTTCCACCATGGGTCCGCATCCTTACCCTGATATCGTGGCAAAGATGCAGAGCGTCATCAGCGAGGAACTGAAATGGCAGTTGGAGGAGAAGATCGGTCGCGATTATCCAGATTATCTCATCGCCTGCGTGGGTGGCGGAAGCAATGCAGCAGGTACCATCTATCATTACATCGACGATGAGCGTGTTCAGATTTATCTGGCTGAGGCTGCCGGTCGTGGCATCGACACCGACTATACCGCTGCCACCATGCATTGCGGTACAGAGGGAATCATCCACGGCGCCCGCACTCTGGTGATGCAGACAGAAGATGGTCAGATAGAAGAAGCCTTCACCATCAGTGCCGGTTTGGATTACCCAGGCATTGGACCAATGCACGCCGATTTGGCAACAAGAGGCAGAAGTCATGTACTTGCCATCAAGGACGATGAAGCCATCTATGCCGGTTATGAGTTGACCCGCATGGAGGGCATCATCCCAGCCATCGAGAGTGCTCATGCCGTAGCCGCCTTGAAGAAGATGAAGTTCAAGAAGGACGATGTCGTTGTCTTGACCGTTTCAGGCCGTGGTGACAAGGATGTAGAAACCTATTTGAGCCATAAGGAAATGGCGGGAGAATACGGCAATTTCTAATAGCAAAGATTTCATTAAAATGGCAAAGTTTAATTATCATACAGTAACCCGCAAGATTCTTGCCGACCTTTATACGCCGGTGGGAGTCTATATGCGATTGAGAGATATTTATCCCCAGTCGGCTCTGATGGAGAGTTCCGACTATCATGGTTCCGAGAACTCCCGATCCTTCATCGGCGTTCATCCGTTGGCAAGCATCGCCGTGAGTCATGGCGAGGTCATCAAGACCTATCCTGATGGCAGCGTGGAGAAGGAAGTTCTCCCGGCTTTCGGCGAGGGAAAGGGCGAGCAGTGCAAGCTCGCCATCTCCAAGGCGATTAATGATTTCATCAAGAGTTTCCACGTAGAAGGCGAGGGCAAGGATTTCTGCGGACTCTATGGCTTCACCACCTTCAACGCCGTGAGATATTTCGAGAATATCCCCGTAAAGGATACCACCATGGAGAAGAACGATGCGCCGGATATCTATTATATCATGTATAAGGACATCATCGTGTTCGATCACTTCAATAATACAATGGAGCTGATTGCGCTTCAAGAGAGTGAAGAACGAAGAGTGAAGAGTGAAGAATCTCACTCTTCACTTCCAGAGCTTGATGCCCTGCTCAAGGCCGTGAACAAGGCAAATGTGAAGCCTTACGATTTCCATCCTGTGGGCGATACAACTTCTACCCTTACCGACGAGGAGCACAAGGCAAACATCCGCAAGTGCATCCAGCACTGTCTGCGAGGCGATGTCTTCCAGATTGTAGTCAGCCGCCGCTTCATCCAGAAGTACGAGGGCGATGACTTCAAGCTCTATCGTGCCTTGCGCAGCATCAACCCATCGCCATATCTCTTCTATTTCGATTTCGGTGGATTCCGCATCTTCGGCTCTTCTCCTGAAACCCACAACCGCATCGTGGGCGACAAGGCTTTTATTGACCCGATAGCCGGAACCACCCGTCGCACAGGCGATATGGAGCAGGATAGAAAGGCTGCCGAGTTCCTCCGCAACGACCCGAAGGAGAATGCCGAGCACGTGATGCTGGTAGATTTGGCGCGCAACGACTTGAGCCGCAACTGCCATGGTGTGAAGGTAGATTTCTATAAGGATATGCAGTTTTATAGCCACGTCATCCACCTGGTGAGCCGTGTGAGCGGAACCCTCGATCAGGATGCCGACCACATCAAGGAGTTCATCGATACCTTCCCAGCCGGCACCCTGAGCGGTGCGCCAAAGGTGAGAGCGATGCAGATTATCTCCGAACTGGAACCTCATAATCGTGGAGCCTACGGTGGCTGCATCGGATTCATCGGCTTGAATGGTGATTTGAACCAGGCGATTGTTATCCGAACCTTCATCAGCCGCAATGGCGAACTCTGGTTCCAGGCAGGAAGTGGAGTTGTGGCGAAGAGCAACGACCAGTATGAGTTGGAAGAGTGCAATAACAAGTTGGGCGCCCTCACCAAGGCGATTCATATTGCAGAAGAACTGTAAATAATCATTAATAAGATGAAAGTAGTAATCATAGATAATTACGATTCCTTCACCTATAATCTGGCACATTTGGTGAAGGAGTTGGGCGTGGACGTTACGGTATATCGCAACGACCAGTTTCAGCTCCGCGAGTTGGAGCCATTTGATAAGATCATATTGAGTCCGGGTCCGGGAATCCCATCCGAGGCGGGGTTGTTGATGGATGTCATCAGGAAGTATGCAGGCATCAAGCCGATGCTGGGCGTATGTCTGGGTCATCAGGCGATAGGCGAGGCGTTTGGTGCCAAGCTCACCAACCTCAAGGAGGTGTATCATGGTGTAGCCACCCCGTGCACCCAGTTTGGCATCGACCCGATATTCCAGGGCATGGAGAAGCGAATAGAGATAGGAAGATACCATTCGTGGGTAGTAGATAGAACGAATTTCCCAGAGTGCCTGGATGTCACCGCCGTGAGCGATGACGGTTGCATCATGGGATTGAAGCACAAGAACTACGAAATCCATGGCATCCAGTTCCATCCCGAAAGCGTGTTGACGCCGGAAGGCAAGACCATCGTCAGGAACTTCCTGGAGTTATAAAGGACTGGTTCATCGGAATTTTTGTTCATCGGATTTCACGGAAGAAACGGAAGCATTCTTGCTATACGGATTACGCACGGAATTTATACGGAAACTCGACCTGACGGTCGTGGCGATACCCCCTAAAGCTGGAACGTAGAAGTTCATAGCTGCGGCTTTAGTTATGGCAGGGTGCTAAGGTGGGCTTTGATTAAGGCTTATGGCGCTAGCCCAATGGCCGTAAGGCCAAATCCGTTTAAATTCCGTGCGTAATCCGTGAAGCAAGAATGTTCCGTTAACTCAGCGTAATCCGATGAAGAAATTACCTCACGGGTTAACAGGTTAACAGTTAACAGCCGTTTTTCTATAGTTACACGAGAAAAGCACTTGAATTCTTCACTCTTCGTTCTTCACTCTTCACTTAACCTTCCCTACTTCCCTGTGGTCAGCAGCTTCACGGCACGCTGAACTATCTCGTTGGTCTCGTTCCAAACCTGGAAGTACTGGCTCATATCCCAAATATCTCTTGCCACAAGTGCCTTCAGCTGCACGGCGAGGTATTTCTTCGTTTGAACCAATTCAGCCTCATCCTTCGGCTCTATCTTCTCCTTCTTGCCCTCGGCGATAATCGCATCGATGAGCGAAGAAGGAACCTCGTAAGTTGCCAGGAACTTACTGAAATCCTTATACTGATTCTTCAATTCCTTGCGGTGTGCATCGATGAACTTCAGGCTCTGGTTGATGACGATGCTCTTGGCTGCCAACTGGCGATGCATCTTGGTGTATTTCGTTGTGTCCAACGGCACGAAGTAATCGGGCATGATTCCGCCGCCACCATAAACCACACGATGCTTGCGCAATGTATAATACTTCAGGCTATCAGAAAGATGGATACTGTCCTGATTGGTGAACTCGCCGTGCTTGTATCGCTTGTCGAGATCCATCGCATAATCCAGTCTATCACCTTTCTTATATGGCTTCTGAATGCATCTGCCGCTAGGCGTATAATAATGGGCGATGGTGAGGCGAATCTCGCTGCCATCATCGAAGGTGAGCGGACGCTGCACCAATCCCTTGCCGAAGGTTCTGCGACCAACCACTACACCACGGTCCTGATCCTGGATGGCTCCGGAAACAATCTCAGCGGCAGAAGCAGTAAACTCGTTGGTGAGCACTACTACCTTGCCCTTGCGCCATCTGCCGTTAGCCTGCGCCTTGTACTCCTGGCGTGGAGCCGCACGACCGCTGGTATAAACGATGAGATCTCCCTTTTCCAGGAACTCGTTGGCTATCTGAGCCGCCGTCTGAAGATAGCCGCCGCCATTATCCTCCAGGTCGAAAATCAGGTCTTTCATACCCTTCTTCTTCAGCGAATCCATCGCCATGGTCACCTCCTTATGACTGGTCAGGCCGAAGCTTCCCAATCGGATGTAACCGATGCCCGGACGAATCATGTAAGCCGCATCCATCGTGGTTACAGGAATCTTGTCGCGCTTCACCTTGAAGGTGAGCTTGTCCTTGATGCCACGGCGCACGATGGTAAGATTCACCGTGGTTCCCTTAGGACCGCGGAGGCGCTTCATGATTTCCTCCTTACTCATCTTCACGCCCGAAATGGCAGTATCGTTTACGGCAACGATGCGGTCGCCGGCAATGATGCCCACCTTCTCAGATGGTCCGTTGGTAACCGGCTGGATAACGAGCAGGGAGTCATCTACCATATTAAACTGAACGCCGATGCCGTCGAAACTTCCGTTCAGCGGTTCGTTCATCGCCTTGGTTTCCTTGGCTGTGGTATAGGAAGAATGAGGGTCGAGCTTTTCGAGCATGCCTCTGATGGCATCCTCCACGAGCTTGCTCTCATCCACACTATCCACATAGAGGTTGGTGATGGCGATTTCCGCCCTGCCCAACTTCTCTATCGGGCTATTCTTGCCCATCTTAATGCGCAGCTGGGCATTGGCAGAAGTTACTGCCAGGAATGCCAGGAGCGCAAATAAAATTATCTTCTTCATTTCCTTAAACTTCGTTCTTCACTCTTCACTTCACTTAATCCAGCGGTGCTGAGTCTTCCTCCGGAATATCCTCCTCAATCACCAGATTGTCGATGATGAAATTCTGACGTTCCATCGTATTCTTACCCATGTAGTACTCCAGGAGCTTCTGCACCTGGTCGGTCTTGTGCAGGGTTACCTGCTCCAATCGCATATCCGGACCGATGAAATGGGCAAACTCTTCTGGCGAAATCTCTCCCAATCCCTTGAATCGAGTGATTTCCGGGTCAGGACCCAGCGCCTTGATGGCCTGCTGGCGCTCCTCATCACTGTAGCAGTAATGCGTAATGAAGTCGCCCTTCTTCTCCTTAGGTCCCAGTTTGGCATCAGCATCAGCCACCGCCTGCTTGTTCTTGATTTTGGTTCGCTTGTTGCGCACTCGGAACAGTGGAGTCTGAAGCACATACACGTGGCCCTTCTTGATGAGGTCAGGGAAGAACTGCAGGAAGAAGGTGATGATGAGCAGGCGGATGTGCATTCCATCTACATCGGCATCGGTAGCCACAATCACCTTATTATATCTCAATCCGTCCAAACCGTCTTCTATATCCAAGGCTGCCTGCAGCAGGTTGAACTCCTCGTTCTCGTAAACCACCTTCTTGGTCAGGCCATAGCAGTTTAACGGCTTGCCTCGCAGCGAGAATACCGCCTGGGTATTCACGTCGCGGCTCTTGGTGATACTTCCGCTGGCAGAATCACCCTCGGTGATGAAGATGGAACTTGCCTCCTTCAGCTCGTTCTTGGCATCGCTGAAGTGGATGCGGCAATCGCGCAGCTTGCGGTTGTGGAGGTTCGCCTTCTTGGCACGCTCACGCGCCAGTTTGGTAACGCCCGCCATCGCCTTGCGCTCACGCTCGCTCTCCTTGATTTTGTTCTCCAGAATCTCAGCCACGTCCTTGTGGATATGCAGATAGTTATCCACCTCCTTCTTCAGGAAATCGCCCACATACTTGTTGATGGTTTCGCCGCCATTCGGAGTCATCGTGGTGCTACCCAACTTTATCTTCGTCTGGCTTTCGAACACCGGTTCCTCTACGTTCAGGGCGATGGCAGCCACCAATCCGTTTCTGATGTCGCCATACTCATACTTGCCAAAGAACTCCTTGATGGTCTTGGCTATATGCTCCTTGAAGGCACTCTGATGGGTTCCGCCCTGGGTGGTGTGCTGGCCGTTTACGAAGGAATAGTATTCCTCGCCATACTGGTTGGTATGGGTAAAGGCTATCTCGATGTCTTCGCCCTTCATGTGGATAATCTCATAGAGACCCTCGTTGGTCATATTATCCGTAAGGAGATCCTTCAAACCGTGACGGCTGAGGATGCGGCGGCCATTGTGCATGATGGTAAGACCGGTGTTCAGATAAGTATAGTTGCGGAGCATGGTTTCCACGATGTCGTCGTGGAAGGAATAGTTCTTGAAGAGGGTGTTATCAGGCTCAAAATAGATGAAAGTACCATTCTCATCTTCAGTATCCTCGGTAACATCGCTCTGCAGAATACCTTTCTCAAACTTCAGATGGCGCACCTTGCCGTCGCGGAACGACTTCACCTCGAAATGAGAGCTGAGGGCGTTCACCGCCTTCACACCCACTCCGTTCAAGCCCACACTCTTCTTGAACGCCTTGCTATCATACTTACCTCCGGTGTTCAGCACGCTCACCGCCTCGACAAGCTTTCCCTGCGGAATGCCTCGGCCGTAGTCGCGCACGCTGACACGCAGATGGTCTTCGATGTCGATTTCGATGCGGGTACCGGCGTTCATCTTGAATTCGTCGATGGAGTTATCCACCACCTCCTTCAGGAGCACATAAATACCATCCTCCGGCAAGTTACCATCACCCAAACGACCGATGTACATACCCGGACGGGTTCGCACATGCTCCATATCGCTCAGATGTCGGATGTTGTCGTCGGTATAAGCCACCGGCTGCTGCTCCTGCTGTTGCTGCTCCTGCGGGGCATTCAATTCGTTATTATCTTCTGACATAGAATCCTCCTAGTTATAAAATTTAGGAGGAGTTAAGGAGCTATGATTCAAAACCATCTGTCTTAACTCCCTAACTCCTTGACTCCTTGTTTGTTTAATTATCTTATTGATTACTATTCAATAATCTTCTTGATATCTATTTGATAATCTTCTTGTAGCATTTTCTGCGCTTGTGCATCACTGGGGTCAAAGCTCCCCACTGTCCCTGCACACCTGCATTGGTCTCCAACTCTACCTGGGTTTCACCCCATTCTATGCCGTACTTCTGGTACCATGGAATCAGGTCGGCAAAGAGAAGCGCATTGGCTCCCTTAGCACGATATTCTGGGAGAATACCGATGAGGAGGAGGTCAACGATGTTGGTCTTGTGCTGCTTGATGGCTCTCAACACATGATACCATCCGAAAGGCAGCAATCTGCCACGGCGGCACTTGCGCAGGGCATGAGCCAACGACGGCATGGTGATTCCCACACCGATGAGCTTATGCTCTCCGTCCGTCCAATCCTCGATGCAGGTGATGAGGTTGAAGTCGAGGAAACCGAGATACGACTTGATAAGCTGATCTATCTGCTTCTGCGAGAGTTCGGAATATCCATAGAGATCCTTGTAGGTATCGTTGATGAGATCAAAGATTTTCTGTCCCATTCCGCCCTGGAAGACTTCCTTCTTAGTGAGCTTGCGCACATGCAGATTGTAACGTTTCTCAATCATCATCGCAATCTTGGCGTACTTCTCAGGCACCTCATCCGGCACCATAATCTTGAACTCCACGTATTTGTTATCCACCTCGAAACCCTCCAGGGCCTCGATGTGCTCCGGATAGTAAGCGTAATTATAGATGGTAGGCATGGTGCCGAGCTGGTCGAATCCCCAGACGAGCATTCCCTCAGGGTCCATATCGGTAAATCCAAGCGGACCTACCACATCCTCCATGCCTTTCTCGCGGCCATATTTCTCAACGGCATCCAGAAGAGCCTTCGAAACCTCACGGTCGTCGATGAAGTCAATCCATCCGAAGCGAACGGATTTCTTTCCCCATTTATTGTTTGCCTTATGGTTGATGATAGCAGCAACGCGACCTGCCAGCTTTCCATCCTTATAGGCAAGATAATACTCTGCCTCGCAGAACTCGAACGCAGCGTTCTTGTCCTTGCTCAGGGTATTCATTTCGTCGCTGAAAAGATTAGGCACATCGTATTCGTTGCCTTCGTAGAGGTCGTAGTGGAAGTCGATGAACGTCTTCAAATCCTTCTTGCTTTCGACCTTTTTAATTTCAATTAATGACATGATTTCAAACTAGTTTGCAATATTATAGGATGCAAAAATAGCAATATTTCGCCAAACGACCAAATATTGCTATCTTTATTTTCAGTTTTTTAGATATTTAGCACATTGAAAGACAAAGGTGTACCTCCTATTTTTGTGTGAGAAGCTCCAAGATACACCTTTACAGTCATTTAGTTTTTTTGCTTTCTTACTAGAAGAATACCACTCTTTTCGTAATCTTTTTCATATTTTGTTAAATTGAAAATTTTATATTATGCAATATTAAAATGCAAATAACTATAATTGTTATTATTACAAATGGGAGGGCAAAAAGTAAAGCGGGGATAAAATCCCATGCCACGATGTACCAATATGAGTTCATTGGAGCCATAATGGAAATGCCTCCAAGACACATGCATGTAAATGTGTTTACAGGCTCTTTTTCCGGATGAATCCTTTGCCCACAATGAATACAGCTTACATAATAAGATGTACCATGCCAAAAGTATTTGCTTACAATACTAAATGGTATTTGACCTCCACATGTAGGACATTTCGCTTGACAAATCTTTCTGTGCCAATTCTTAAAATCCATATTCTTCATTTTTTTAGTTTTTGATTCTGGGTGCAAAATTACTGTTTTTTTTCAATAGAAATGTTTGGTGATTGTTAGATTTATGTTAGATTTTTAAATAATATGGATGAAAAATGTGGCATTTAAATATAAAATGTGTAATTTTGCACTTAGAAATATCTAAAAGAAATGAAACAGAAGAAGAATAAATATGTAATAATAGCTATCGTTGGATTATCCGCAGCATTTATGATGCAAATGCTGTGGATAGTTGGTGGCTTCCAGTATACTATATCTAAAATAAAAGCAGATGTGAATGAAAAACTGGAGCAGGCGTTATTCACCGAGGCAGAACAGAGGGCTTGTTTGTATCTGAAAAGTATAGCTGTATCTCCTTCTAATTCCGATAAGCCAGATATTACATATTTTGAAACAGAGCTCAATAAGGAAACAAAATCTAACATATCTTTACCTAAACTGAAAGCTATTTTAGATAAAAGTTTACCATCTGATTACTCCATTATATTATATAATAATGGTAAGGAGCATTATTATGGTGGTGATAATAGAGCTATTCAACTATCTGTAAAGTCTGCTGTTTTCTATACAAGAACGGACCAATCGCAAGCTATTCAGATTGAGTTAACCAATCCTTATTCTATTTTTTTTGAGGAATTAGGTCTTTTGGCACTTGCTTCTTTCCTGATGCTAATCATAACTTTACTATGTATATTCAAGCAAGTTGGTATTATCCGCTGGCAGCAGAATAATGCAAAGATGAAGAAGATAATGACCTATTCCATGATTCATGACATTAAGACTCCGCTCTCTACGATTCGTTTGGGATTGGGGGCCTTGGATCATGAGCGGATAGCCAATGACTCTGAGAAAAGAACCAAGTATCTACAAGTAATCAGCACGGAGACACAACATGCTTATAGCTTGATAAATAGGATATTAACCATATCCAAGTCGCAGGCTGGAAAACTGGAACTCAGGAAAGTACAGGTAGACATGACAAGCATGCTCTCAAAAATGGAAGAGAACTTCAAGGTGAACAGATTGAAGAATGTATCCTTTGAGAATCATATTAATTGTCAATATGCTTTTGCCGACGAGGAGTATCTTAAGGAAATATTCTATAACTTGATAGACAACTCTATCAAGTATTCTGATGGGGATGTCACGATTCGTATTTCTACTGATAAGGTCGATAAGGGCGTATCCATCCGAGTAAGGGATAATGGCATCGGAATCAGCAAGGCTGACCAAAAGGTGATTTTCGATAAGTATGAGCGTGCGTCTGCAGCCAAGCGCACCTTCAAGAAAAAAGGTGCGCCTGGTTTCGGACTGGGATTGACCTATGTGTTCCAAGTGATAGATGCTCATGAAGGCATGATAGGAGTAGAGAGTGAACTGGGCAAATATACCGAATTCTCTATATTCCTACCCGACCAGAAGACGAATTCTGGAGAAGGCGATGAAGAGCTAGCAACTCTCTGCCAGCTTGAAACCGATGCCTCGGATAGTCTCGATGCTGACGAGAGGGTCTGATTTCAAGACCTTTCTGAGTTTTGTGATAATAGCTGATGCTGCCTTCTTAACATAACGATAACATTCCTTAATTGCTGCTAGTTGCAATTTTCTTGTTCAGATTGGAAGGGTCATAAAATTGAAGCTTTTTCATCTCTACTTGTATTGTTGGTGATAGAGACGGCAATCTATTTTCTGAAATAAAGCCTTCTATTGATTGAGCTGCTTCCTGGGGTTGCAGTTTTTTGCCTGCCTCTTTCTTCTTATCATCTACATATTCTTGTTCTGTAATAAATAGTTCTGTTACAACATGAATGAGCTGTTTACGAGAATCCTTCTTGTGCCAATAGTTGTAGCTTTGATCCGTTTTCTGACTGAGCAAATTCTTGAAAGAATAGTAATTCTCATCGCTTAATCTATAAGCTTCCATGAAATAATCACTTTTCATTTCTTGCGTAAAGCCAAAAATGTTATGCGTTAGCTTGTCGTATGTTGGTATCATATTCATTTCTATCATACAGCTTTTGTTGATAGAATCAGTTGTCACTCTACCTAGTATTTGGCTTGCCTTTTTGATATAGCCAACATTAGCCGAATCTTGAATAGCATACTTCTTACGGCATTCCTCTATGAATGTCTTTCCTTCTGGCCAAGGTCGAAATGTAGCTTGGTCGCTAAGCATAAAGGCTCTTTTCTTATCCTTGCTGATAAGCTCTTCATTTCTAAGATGTCTGCTACTATACATTCTTATATCTACTTTTTCATTCTTTAGGTTGATATAGTATTCCACAATGCCATCCACATAATATTTGAGTACAGAGTCATTGTGCTGATAGCTACGATAATATCCTTTAAGTCTCACAAACTTGGGACGCTGGCTACTAATCGTAACATCCTGAAGTTTTATTTGCCCTAATGCTTGGAGGGGTAAAAAGAGTAATAAAAAATACAAATATTTCATATTTATGAAGTTTTATTATAGTATAGGATGGGAATCAGAGCCTAGAACTTTTATGTTTATTTTAGCAATTTCCCATAAATGTTTCGATACTCTTCTTCTGTTAATTGTTTCATTGTTTTTACGTTTTATGTAAATCTGGATGCAAAAGTACTGGTTTTTCTGTAATAGAAATGTTAGGCGATTGTTAGATTTATGTTAGATTTTTATTAATATGGCTAAAAATGTGGTATTTTAAGATAAAATGTGTAATTTTGCAGGCATGAAAACAAAGAATTATATATATATTTCTATAATAGGTGTCTTATTCATAATAGTTTTGCAAACTATATGGATGTGTAAGACATATCTATATGCCGAAGCACGAGTAAGTGAGAAAATAGATGAAATTTTAGTGAAGTCTATGTTTCAAGAGGTATATAGTAGGTTTAAGTATGTACCTACAGGAACACAGATAGCAGGTGCTCCTGATACTTCTTACCCTAAGTTTCATGGCATAGAATATGTAGAAGAAGGTGTTTTTAAGGCTTCACACAAAGGTGTTGACTTTTCTTTTCTAAGCAAATGCATTAGTGACAATTTAAAGATAGAAGGTTGGAACTATAGTTTTGCTATATATCAGATTTGTGGTAATAAGTTAAAACTTTTGAAAGAAACAGGAAAGAAGCCTTATGTTGTATATAACGAAATTTCATCACATGATGTACCTATTAGAATTGATGGCTCTAGGAGAATACAAATCACATTGTTTAATCCAACTGATTTATTGTTTGAACAATTAGGTTTAGTTTTAATAAGTAGTCTTTTGGCTGGTATTTTGATTTCATTGTGCATTGCAAAATTGCTTGGAGTTATCCGCTGGCAGCAGAATAATGCAAAGATGAAGAAGATAATGACCTATTCCATGATTCATGACATTAAGACTCCGCTCTCTACGATTCGTTTGGGATTGGGGGCCTTGGATCATGAGCGGATAGCCAATGACTCTGAGAAAAGAACCAAGTATCTACAAGTAATCAGCACGGAGACACAACATGCTTATAGCTTGATAAATAGGATATTAACCATATCCAAGTCGCAGGCTGGAAAACTGGAACTCAGGAAAGTACAGGTAGACATGACAAGCATGCTCTCAAAAATGGAAGAGAACTTCAAGGTGAACAGATTGAAGAATGTATCCTTTGAGAATCATATTAATTGTCAATATGCTTTTGCCGACGAGGAGTATCTTAAGGAAATATTCTATAACTTGATAGACAACTCTATCAAGTATTCTGATGGGGATGTCACGATTCGTATTTCTACTGATAAGGTCGATAAGGGCGTATCCATCCGAGTAAGGGATAATGGCATCGGAATCAGCAAGGCTGACCAAAAGGTGATTTTCGATAAGTATGAGCGTGCGTCTGCAGCCAAGCGCACCTTCAAGAAAAAAGGTGCGCCTGGTTTCGGACTGGGATTGACCTATGTGTTCCAAGTGATAGATGCTCATGAAGGCATGATAGGAGTAGAGAGTGAACTGGGCAAATATACCGAATTCTCTATATTCCTACCCGACCAGAAGACGAATTCTGGAGAAGGCGATGAAGAGCTAGCAACTCTCTGCCAGCTTGAAACCGATGCCTCGGATAGTCTCGATGCTGACGAGAGGGTCTGATTTCAAGACCTTTCTGAGTTTTGTGATAACAGTATCAAGACAGCGGGAAATGAAGAAGTCTTTCTCCGCAGTATTCCAGATACGCTCTTGTATGGCTTCACGTTTCACTATCTCATTCTTGTTTTTGGCAAGAATTTCCAGTATCTTGGCATCTCTGGCTGTCAAGGTATAGCTGATGTTGCCTTCTTCATCCTTGATGCAGGCATGTTCTGGGTCCAATATATGCTTTCCAATCTTGATGCAAGAAGACACATTTCTGCTCTTCTGCCCATTCTTCAGGCGAAGAAGGCTCTGGATATGGCATCAAGTTCTTCGGGAACAAAGGGCTTTTTGATGTAATTGTTAGCACCTGCAGCATATCCCTCCTCTAGTTTTTTAGGAGAAGTGAGATTGGTGGTGAAGAGAATGAGCGTATCGCCATCTATCTCTCTGATATATTTTACCATCTCTATGCCGTTCATAATAGGCATGTCTATATCCGAGATGATAACATCTGGCTTGAATTCCTCCCAAACCTTGATACCATCTTTTCCATTGCTGGCTGTCATTACCTCATAACCTCCAACTATATCTTCCAACGTGCTTTTTTCAATAAAAGCTAGGTTCGTATCATCTTCAACTAATAGCAACTTTATCATGTCATTAATGTTTATCTATTTTTTGTTTGCAAAGATACATCTTTTTCTGAAAATATTGCGATTATCTTCTCTTATTAACATAACGATAACATTCCTTAATTGCTGCTAGTTGCAATATCTTCCAAGAACATCAAAAAGGTTACTTCACCAGATGCTTCTTAATCCACTCCATCTGCTTGCGATTGGTGTCGGTGGTTGTCCAATGCTCGTTGATTGGTGTAAGCAGCGATTCCTTCTCGCATTTCAGGGTATTCCACACAGCGTAGCTGGTGGTTGGCGGACAGGTATTGTCGTTGTATCCCCAGGTGAGATAAGTTGGCGCCTTCACCTTCCGGGCAAAGTTCATCACATCATAATAAGCCATCGTGTTGAGACAGTCCTTGTTCTTCAATATCTCATGATATTTATTGAAGTGAGGATATCCGCCCGTTCTTCCCTTCTCTGCATAACCAGCCATATCGCTGAGCGCAGGATGATTAGCCACGCACTGGGTTACTCTGCTATCCAAGCCTGCTGCGACAATTGCCAAGGCGCCGCCCTGGCTTCCGCCCTGCACAGCCACATTTTTTCCGTCCCATTCGGGAAGCGAGGTAAGGAAGTCGATGCAGCGCACCAATCCCTGATAAACATGGCGCATGTAGTAGCGGTTCTTATCTTCCAATCCATTGGCAAGATAACCGCCGTTTGCATCGTTGAATCCCTTGCTTATCTCCTGGAAGGTTTCGGCAGAAAGACGTGGGTCGAGGCCATGGATTTCTATCTCGAAGCGGATGAATCCGTTCTCGGCATAATACTTGTTGCGCAGGGGTTCCTTGATGGTCTTGATGCCGGCTCCCGGAGGGGTGAGAACCACGGGATGGCTACCCCGGCTGGCATTCTTGGGATAGAAGAGATAGCCATACATCGCATGTCCCATCTTATCTATCTGAAGCTTTACGAGATAGCAATCTATCTTATCTGTACAATACTCCTTGGCGAGTTCCTTGGTGTAGCTCAGGGGAACGTTCTTCAGTTCATCCTTCGCCTGCTGCCAGAAGCTGTCGAAATCCTTAGGTTCCTGGGTATAAGGCTGAATCTTATCCACCGAGAACCCCACTTTTACATGATGCTGATAGGTTTTGCCATCGAGCTTATAGAATAATCTCAAATCTCGGAAGCCCGGAGTCTTTCGGGTACCGATGTTCAGGATGGCGCGCCCGTTCTTCAGCTTAAAGCTTCCTTTCTTGTCAGCCTTCAGCATGTCATCGCCAATTTCATAGTTCACCTCGCCGTCACGGGGTATTCCATACTTGTAGAAGCTTACTTCCACCATGGCCTGCTCTCCTGTGCGATAGAGCCAGTCGGCATGGTCGGGCACGGTAAGCCAAAGATAGTCACTACGATAGGGATAGTTCTCCGCCTTCACACTTAACACACTCGTCATGTTCATCGCCAGGATAAACATAAACGAAAGATAGATTGTTCTTAATCTGTTCATTATTTTATAGTTTGTTTTAATTTATAATATTCAACTATCATATATGAGTGCAAAAGTACAACATTCCATTGAGATAACAAAACGATTTCAAGGATATTTTTGTTCAAGATACCCTCAATAGGCATCTTGAACAAACAAATATCCTTCCCTTCACAAAAGGAGTAGTGACATTCTGAGGGTAGAGTCGATTACAGAAGACAATATGGAGTCAAATTGCTCCATGACCCGAAATTATTCCTCCAAAAGGAGTGAGTTTCTCAGAATTAATTTGTATCTTTGCCATGTCATATCAGAGTTTTGCTTGTTTTCTTTTCGCAACACTAAGATAAGTGAAAATTCTGACATAGCAAAATCCGGAGTAACTTTCTGTTGCTCAGGTGCTTAAAAAGTTTAATTAATAATAGTGTTGCGGAATTAATGAAATAACCAGAAATGAGATTGAAAAGACATCTACTGACAGCCGCCCTGGCACTCTTTTGCCTATCGGCAGCTAACGCCCAACTGCTAAGAACAACGGTGGAGCAAGGAGAAATTGAAGGTGTGGAACATGAAGGATTCGCTCTATACAAGGGAATCCCATACGCAGAAGCACCAGTGGGCAACCTCAGATGGAAAGCCCCAGTGAGCAAGAAGCCTTGGAAGGGAGTATTCAAAGCAGATAAATGGGGAGACCGTCCACCACAGCCCATCGACCCTAACCAAAATGGTGGTGAGCTGGGCATGAGCGAGGACTGCCTATACCTCAGTGTGGAAACGCCAGCCAAGAGCAAGAATGACAAACTCCCTGTATTTGTGATGATTCATGGAGGAGCCTTTCTTTCTGGCTCCTACAGTGGAACTCAGGAAAGCTTTGTCAAGGAAGGCATCATCTATTGTAGCATAGAATACCGCTTGGGAGCCTTGGGATTCATGGCACATCCAGAGCTGAGTAAGGAATCAGGCAAGAACATATCTGGTAACTATGGCATCCTTGACCAAGTGATGGCCTTAAAATGGATTCACGACAATATCGCTGCCTTCGGTGGAGACCCTGACAAGATTACCATTGCAGGAGAATCTGCCGGTGGTATCTCGGTAAGTATACTATGCGCCTCTCCCCTTGCCAAGGGACTCTTCCGAGGAGCCATCAGCGAAAGTGGTAGCTCCTTCTGGCCTGTGGGTGAAAGCAGAAATGGTAACACAGCCATGCTCACCACCAAAGCAGCAGAAGCAGGTGGACTTCTCCTTCAAAAGAGACTCAAGGCTAAGAACTTGAAGCAGCTAAGAAAAGTTCCGGCTATGGACATCGTGAAGAATACCGACTTTGAGTCCTTCTGGCCGAACGTTGACGGCTACTCCATCACCGATGACCAGTATAAGCTCTATGAAAAGGGAAACTACAATGATGTAAATGTCATCATAGGAACCAACAGCGACGAAGGAAGTATGTTTAGCCGCCCTGTCAGTGTAAGTGACTATGAGAAAAGAATCCATGAGATATATGGAAGCTGGGCAGACCAGGTTCTCAGTCTCTATCCTGCCAAGACAGAGGAAGAAACCTACTTCGCCCAATCCGACATTTTCCGTGATGGCTCCTTTGCATGGGGAACGTATGCCTGGGCTAACCTGCAGAGCAAGACCGGCAAGGGCAAGGTGTATATGTATTACTTTGACCAAGACTCAGAAAACACCATCGTGAAAAGCCGCAAGGGAGGAGCCAGCCATGTGGCAGAGATGCCATTCATCTATGGCTATAAGTTTGGCACTGGAAAGATGACCGAGACGGAGCAGCACATGGAACAAATCATGTCACGCTATTGGATTAACTTTACCAAGACTGGCAATCCAAACGAGAATAGCCTTCCTTTCTGGACTACCTACCAGGAAGGTAAACCAACGGTGATGATTATGAAGGAAGGACTGCATTTGGGGCCTGTTCAAAATCAAAAGCAAATGGACTTCTTCGAGAAGTTCTTCAAGGAAAAAAGAAAATAATAAAGTTATTAACACGAAGTGCTGAATATCAACACTTCACAACTAAATGTTTTCGTATGAAATTGATTGAATTTAGCAAAACAGAATGCGGCGTTGATTTTCTGATGAAAGTTGGTCCCAAAAAAGATTTGAAAGGCAACATTTCCGATCTCTCTCCTTTTAAGTTCGACTTTTTTGAGATATTCTTTTTCCTGAAAGGTAACGGGAGGATTCTTCTTGGTGATAGGACAATACCTATACATGACAATATGATTCTTTTCATCTCTCCTTTTCAACGGCAAAAATGGGAGGTGGATGAAGATGCCCTTGATTTCAAGTTCGTCATTTTCCAAGAGGAGTTTATCAGTAACTTGATTTCCGACAAATATTTCGTTTACCGCCTGTTGTACTGTTATCAAACAGCCTG
>OQVP01000020.1_pt1 | contig 47843 bp, 22 predicted proteins | sample 1691541 | NCBI WGS metagenome assembly OQVP01 (sample SAMN03418258, study PRJEB22391) | human gut metagenome | biome: human-gut; feature: organic feature; material: feces | host: Homo sapiens | place: Tanzania | collected 2013-01 | reverse complement strand
CGCCCTGACGGTCCATTTCTGCGATGCGGTTGGCTGGCAGGTTGGTTACCTCGATGCGGAGGGTGTTCTTGCCCTTTACCAGCTTGTCCTGGCAGTTGAGGATGTAAGGCACAGCCCAGGCGCAACCCACGTACTCGCCGTTGATATAGACACGGGCACTCTCGCGAACATCACCCAGGTCGATGGCCCACTGCTTCTTGGCATCATCCTTCGACAGTTTGATGGTGGTTTCGTAAACACCTGTTCCCATCATCACCTTCGCCTTGTCGCTGAGGCCTTCCCAAGACTTCACGCCCTTCAGGTTGAAGGTTTCGCCCACCTTTGGAGCATCCTCGATGAACGACAGCTTCCAGGTATTTGCGGTCAGGTCGATGGTCTTGCTATCCTCAGCAGCGATGGCTTCCTTGCCGCCCACCTTCACCTTAGAACCGAGCTTCCACTCGTTCACTGGCTTATTCGATGTGATGAGGATGCGGCTCTCGCCACTCTTCAGGTTCAGCTGGATGCCCTTGTCGCCGATGGTTGCCTCGTGATATTCGCCCGTCATAGGGTTGTACCAGATGCCATGCTTCTCGTTCACGGCTAAAGCCACGCTAGAGGCGATGTCCTTGCTGGTAAGGTTGGCGATGAAGTAATGATGGCCGATGCTGTTGGCACGGCGAATCATCTTCAAGCCCAGGTTCTTTCTCATCAGTTCCGGTTTGGCCGCCTGTTCCATCGCCTTGATGTTATCGCCCTTGATAATCTTGGCGCCTTGTGATTTCAATTCTGATATGTGCTCAATCACATCGCTCGGCATGATGTTGTTGCCAGGAATGATGATGCCCTTATATCGGGTTCCGGCAGCCGTTTCAATCATACCGTTCTTAAAGGTACACGTGCGGAGATACTTGTCGCTGATGTAGTCGCAGTCGAATCCAGCCTTGTCGATGTCGAGAATCACCTTGATAAACTCCGGTGCCTTCTTCGCCATGCTGTGGATGTCAAATTGCATCAGCCAGTTCTTGGTGTCATTGCGCCACATGTCTCTCACTGGCAGATAAACCAGGAAATCGTTGTCTGGCTGTCCCCACTGCAGATAGGTCTGACAGTTGGTGATGTATTTCATCAGTTCCGGAGCATCGCGCCAGATGCTGTTGGTAGGACTCATATCTACCGAAGCATAGAATTTCCAGCCTGGCCATGTGTCGTTCTTAGGCGAATAGGCGGTGCCATGGAAGAACATGTGGTTTACGCCGGCACAGAACATCAGGTCCATATCCGGTTTCATCTGGCTCAGGGATGTGCGGAAGTGCTCGGTGAGCCAGGTGAAGGTTTCGCTGGATGTATATTTCTTTCCGGTGATGTGCGCAGCCGATGGAGCATATTTCAGCATACTGAGGTCGCTGAAGTTAGGACGGGTCTTTCCCGGATCCTTGCGCAGTCCCTTGATGCCGAAGTCGGTCAGTCCGAAGCCTTCAATCTCCGGGATGTCAACTGCCGCATAGCAGTCGATGAGGTTGGCTGGTGAACCGTGTGCCTGGTTTCGGGTGATGGCACCACGCTTGTTTGCCCATTTGGTCCACTGCTCCGTGAAGTTTTTGAGCAGCATGTCGCCCAGGGTTTCACGGTAGTCGCTTACCACTACGGCATCGCCATCCAGGAATTCTGGGAACTTATCCTGCAACTTGTATCCGTGATATTTCTCGAATTCTGTCAGGAGGTTAGGAGTCCAGTTGGCGCCATACACCTCGTAGCTGTCATTGAAGAAGGTATGCGGATATGGAGTCTTCGATGCCACGAAAGCGCTGTCGATGTGGTGCAGATAATTAGCCACGGCAGTAGAATCGAAGTGGTCGATAACATATCCTTCTCCGCCCGGAGCTGCACGCTTCACCTTCTGTCGGGTGCGGCTTTCATAGAGAGCAATGACTCGTTTCTTGTTTTTTGCTCCTTCTACAGGGAATGCCTTGATGACCTTCAGCTTGGCGAAGGCACGTTCTTTCTGTGGCACGTTGAATTCTATCTCCATCAGTTTCTGCTTCACATCCACGATGGTATCCACGAACACCGCCTTGCATGCCGCCTCGCTGATAGGCACCCAAGGACCTCCGAAAGGCCAGCCTGTACCAGTTGCCATATCCGTCTCGATGCCCACCTGCTTGTTTTCCTTCTCCACGAACTTGAGCATGTCCATCCATTTAGGCGAGAGATAAGGGATATCATTCTTGTCGTTGCCCTGCACGCCATAGAGCGGCGTGATTTCCACGGCACCGATACCTGCCTTGGCGTATTCGTCAAGGTTCCACTTCAGGTTTTCCTTATCCACGGCAGATCCCATCCACCACCATCTCACGCCTGGCTTAGCCTCTTGGGTAGGGGTTGGCAGCAACTGCGCCTGGCAATTGAGTGATGACATCAATGCCATGGCAAAGGATAATCCTATGAATTTATGTTTTTGTTTATTGTTCATCATATTGATGGCTTTTAAGTTTTCCTTATTGACTATTACTTCTTTGTTTATAACTTCGGATGCAAAGATAGTGAAAATAACTCAATTATACCTGTGTTATAGTCCTTAAAAATGTAAAATCGTACAAATATGCTAGGTGAATTGCCAAAAAGTCAAGATAAAGCATAAAAAAGATGACCTCGCAAAACGCAAGGTCATCTTCATGTCTTTTATTTATCTTTTATTTGATTAATCATCCCAAATAGAATAAGATGATGGTCTTGAAAGCTGTGTGTCACCAATGCCGTATTCATCTTCAGAAATGGTAATCTGGTTCTCGCCTGGTGTTCCGCTGGCAGCCATGATGCTGTTTTCAGCAGCAATTTCTACACACTCGATGCTAGGAGTAATATATTTCTTTTTCATGATGATTTCCTTTCTATTGATATTCAATTCTATTTTTTCTACTTTACTTGATAACGAATTTCTTTCCGTTACGGATGTTGATGCCCTTGGATGGTGCCTTCTTAGCCACTCCGTTCAGATCGTAGCATACTCCATCCTTGTTGCTTTCTGCCTTGACAGATGCAGAGTTGATGCCTGTGGTACCACCATTAGGGAATGCGATGCTCAGATACTGACCGCTTTCCTGAGAGGTAGGAATTTCCAGCCATGCCTTTCTGGCTGCGCTTTCTGTATCGCTTGCAATCTTCTTGAAACTGATATTGCCCTCTGCGTCTGATGCAAGGAAATAGCGGTTGGTGTTGGCATCGCTATTGATGGTTGTTGCTGCGATAGAGCCTTTCAGCATGTTGGCATCATCGAGTTCTGCTGCATCTCGCTGCACAGAAAGAGCGTAAGTTCCTGCTGCGCCTTTGATGATATAACCCTGGAAGCCTGCCAGAGCCTGGTCTGAAGCTACCTCTTCAAGATTGGCAAAACCATCCTTTACCTCTTTAATCAGATATACCTTTATAGTAGATGGATCGGCGAATTTAACCACGGTGGCAGGGTAAAGTGTTGCGATACCAGTACTTCCAATTTCTACAGATGTTTCATCTGCAATGGAATGGCGTGCAATTTTTTCAATAGTGATGTTGCTGCCATCGCCCAATCCTGTAGCGTACACCCAGCATCCAGTTCCAGCCTTCGCATTGTTTTTAGGGTTGGAAATGCAGATGTGAGTACCAGTCTTTGAGGCTGTATATGTTCCTGAACCATACTTATATGCCAGGTTGGCTGTAGCCTCGTTGCCTTCAATCTTTACAAGAGCGCTTACATATCCGTTACCAGGCATGTTAGGCTGAAGGTTCTCGGTAGCTGTTGAACCATTGGCTGAAATCTTGATACCCTTGTCGTACGATACATTTCCTTCTGTGAAGTTGAATGTAATTTTGGAATTCTTGCCACTTGTGCTACCTGTTGCATCATAGCTGCCGCTTGTGAGAGTAATGCTCTCCCAAATGTTGGCATCGGTGAAATCCCATACAGTCTGAGCTGTACTAGGCTTTACTACAGCTGACAGCATGCACAATGCAATCAGCATCTTTTTGTTACTAGTCATTCTTTTCATGTTACTTGTTTTTAGTTTGACATTTAAATTAATACTCATGTTTTGTCCCTAGACGCTGCAAAGGTAGAAAGAGAAAGGCAGTCAGCCCCCTTATGATTATCCGAAAAATAGGGGAATGTTTCGTTTTTTCCGTTTTTGCTCTTTTGGGTAGAAGTGAAAGTACGATAACCTTGAGAAGAGAACAATAAAACTAGTTATGCCGGTTATTTGTTCTTAATTTTGCGATGTGTTTCCAAGAAGGTGGTTTTCTTGTATAGAAAAACGGTTTATCATCTTGAATACATAGAACTAAAGACTATATTTATATGAAGACAAAAGAAAAGAAATTCTTATCGCAAGTTGCATTGGCGATGTTTGTAACCTTTTCGGGCGTGACGGCTGATGCACGAGAAAAGGTAAGTTTGAATTTGGGCTGGAAGTATCAGGCGGGCATCATCGGGAATGCCCAGTCGGTAGGTTTCAATGACAAGGGTTGGCAAATTGTCAATCTTCCTCATGATGCCCAGGTGATTGGTCCTTTTGTGAAGAAGGGACAGGGAGCGAGCAATCGGAATGGCTATCGTCCGCAGGGACGTGGCTGGTATCGCAAGACTCTCAACTATGATAAGGCTTGGCTGGGAAAGCGAATCGTTTTGGAGTTTGAAGGCGTATATCGTGATGCCAAGGTGTATGTGAACGGACAGCTTTGCGAAGGCAAGAATCCGAACGGTTATCTCGACTTCGAGTTCGATATCACCGACAAGTTGCAGCAGGGAGCGAATGTCATAGCCGTGAGCTATGATAATGCTTACTCTAAGAGCAGCCGATGGTATAATGGCGAGGGCATCAATCGCGATGTATGGCTGCATGTGCTCGAAGATGTGCATGTGGCAAGATACGGTACCTATGTTACTACGCCAAAGATTACTCCAGCAGAGGCGAAGGTGAATATCAAGACCAACATCAAGAATGAGCGCACCGACTCCGTGCTCTGCCGACTCATTACCGAGATTATCTCGCCGGAAGGCAAGACGGTGGCAGCAGCTGAGGCTGTGGCTCCATTTGCAGGCGGCGAAACTTATCTGTTTAACCAGGATATCGCTGTACTTCATCCGCAGCTCTGGAATGTGGGAGATGGAAAGATGTATAAGGCAGTGAGCCATGTGTATGTGGCGAAGGAGAAGTATAATGGCAATGTCCGTCAGCCGATGGAATGGACTTCGCTGGGTGGTGCCGGTAATGCCTGTATTTCAGACCATGCCGATATTCCTGCCAATGCCATTGATACCTACGAAACTCCTTTTGGAATCCGCGAGATAGAGATGACACCTAACCAGGGACTTCTGGTGAATGGCAAGCGTGTGTATATCAATGGTGCTTGCCTGCATACCGATTTGGGACCTTTGGGAACAGCCTCTTTCGAGGAAGGCTGGAACCAGCGACTCACAGCCATCACCCAAAAACTGGAGTGCAATGGTATCCGTCTTTCTCATAATGCTTATCCTAAATATGTGCTTGACTGGGCAGACCGTCACGGAATCCTCGTGGTAGATGAGTTCTTCGACAAATGGGATGACAGTTTCTATGGACAGGGTGCCAAGTTTGGCAGTTTGCATCTGCGTGATGTCCGTGTTCAGATGGAGCGCGACCGCAACCATCCTTCCGTCTTTATCTGGAGCGTGGGCAACGAGGTGTATCAGCAGATACAGGCAGATCAGACCCGCAAGAATGGTATCAGGCAGTTGAAGACCCTCTTGGATCTGGCGCATCAGATAGATCCTACCCGCAAGGCAACCTGCAGTCAGTATCCTAACCGATATGGCAGTATCACCCGAAAGCGTGATGTGAAGCGTTTTGAGGGAGCGGAGCCTCATCAGTTTGAGTTCTACACCGATGTGGTCTGCACCAATTATCTGGAAAAATTCTGGGATGAAGACCACAAGCGATTCCCTCAACTCATCTTTATGGAAGGCGAGATGGCTGTGGGCGACCTGGGATATGATTACTTCAATTTCGACCATTCTTATCCTGTGGGTCACTTCTATTGGGGTGGTACCGATTATATCGGCGAATCTTTCGGATGGCCATCCAAGGGCTGGATTCGTGGCTTGGCAAGTTTCACCAATCATCTGAAACCATTGGGCTGGAGTGTGAAGAGCTTCTATGCTAAGGATCCGATGGTGAAGATTATCACCCGTCCTAACAAGGGACAGGGTGGTTTGGTATGGAACGACTTGAAGATGACCTGGATTGCCCTGGATGAACATTGGAACTATGAGGCGGGCGACCAGTTGAAGGTGCAGGTGATGAGCAATTGCGATGAAACAGAGCTATTCCTCAATGGCAAGAGCTTGGGCAAGAAGCAGTTGCCTCCTAAGACCCAGGCTCCTGAACTAACCTGGGATGTGGCTTACGAAAAGGGTGAGCTGAAGGCCATCGGATATAACAAGGGTGTGAAGGTAAGCGAAGATGTGCTTGCCACAGCCGGTAAGCCTGCCAAGATTGTAGTCAACCTGAGCAAGGAACAGCTGAAGGGTAACGGTATGGACCTGGCTTATCTCGATTACACCGTGCTGGATGCCCAGGGAAACATTTGCCCAGATATTGTGAAACTGAATTTCGAGGTAAAGGGTGAAGGCGTGAATGCCGGTGTAGCCAATGATGACATGATGAGCGATGAGCCATGGCAGGCCAATGGCCGCAGCACTTATCGTGGTAAATGCCAGTTGATAGTTCGCAGCAATGCCATTGCTGCAGGCAAGTCGGGCAAGATTGTAGTCAAGGCGAAGGCAAAGGGCTTGAAGACTTTATCTACAGTAATAAACGTGAAATAAAAAAAGAAGTGAGAGCCGGTAGGCTTTCACTTCGTTAACTATTTATAATAGAGATGAAAACAAGTATCAATATTCAATATGTCAAGCAGGCGATGAGTATCATCGCCCTGCTTTTAGTGGGTTATGTCGCCGGCTTTGCTAAGCTGGCGACAACTCCTATTATTTCTTCTGACATGGTTCTTCAGCGTGAGAAGCCGGTGCATATTTGGGGTACGGCGGATGCTGGAGAGCGGGTAACCGTGAGCTTTGGCAAGCAGAAGGTAAAGACTAAGGCGGATGCCATGGGCAAATGGCTCATTACCCTGCAGCCGATGAAGGCGGATGCCCATCCTCAGAATCTCGTTATCAAGGGTAAGAAAGAGAGCCTTATATATAATAATGTGGTAGTGGGTGAGGTTTGGATTGCCGCCGGACAGTCGAACATGCAGTATTCCATGAAGCGCCACAAGTCTTTTGTGGCACCAGCCAAGGGTAAGGATTTGAGCATCGAAGAGATGAAGAAGCCTCAGAATCCGATGATTCGTGTCTATACTTCTCTCCGTACCCATCAGAAGACTTGGGCTGAGGCGAGTGGCGAGAGTCTGCCGGATGTTTCTACCGTGGGTTATTATTTCATCAGGAATATCCAGGATAGCCTGAAGATTCCTGTGGGCATCATCACCGTGGCTTTGGGTGGAACCCGCATCGAGGCATGGACACCTAAGGAGGCTTATGAGCAGAGTCCTGTCTTTAGCAAGGAATTGAAAGAGACAGGAAAGATTAGCGGTTGGGGAGTAGGTGCTTGGTACAAAAGTCTGATGCTTCCTGTCATCCCATACACCATCCGTGGTTTTCTCTGGTATCAGGGAGAGAACAATTGTGGCATAGAGGACGGACGGTATGCCCAGAAGTTCAAGGTGATGACCGACTGGTGGAAGTTGCAGTTCAAGGACAAGAGTCTTCCTTTCTATTATGTTCTCCTGGCTCCGCACATCTATTCCGACCGTCTTCACAAGGGAGGTCGCCCTCTTACTGCCGAGGCTCTTCCTCAATTCCGTGAGCAGCAGAAGCAGGCTCGCAATTTGGTGGAGAATTCCGAGTATATCACGATATTCGACCTGGTGGATAATCTCCGTGATATCCATCCATCCTATAAATGGTTCGTAGGTCAGCGCCTTGCCCGCATCGCCCTTCATCGCAATTACGGATATGATCAGATTCTGTATCAGGGTCCGGAGTTGGAACGTGTAACCAGGAGTGCTGATGGCAAGAAACTGGAGTTGCAGTTTGCACATGCAGGCGAAGGTTTGCGAAGTTGCGATGGTCATCGCCGTCTGGAGTGGTTTGAGGTAGCTGGCAAGGATGGCATCTTCCATCCGGCTCTTGCAGATATCCACGATAAGAACCAGGTTTCGGTATTTTGCCGAGAGGTGAAAGAGCCTGAGTTTGTAAGATTGGGCTGGCACGAAGTGGCAGAACCTAACCTTGTAAACAGCGAAGGTTTGACCGTGATTCCTTTCGGAAGTACAAAGGCAGAGTAAATTCGTACAATAACCGCTTGGTTCGTACAATTGTCCACCCTGTAATAGGGGATAAAAAGCTACTTTTGTGCCAGAATAAACAAAAAAAGCAAGAATAAATAAAAAAAGTATAATATAACAATCTTAGAAGCTTATGATACAATGTAAGTTTATCAAGTCGTCAACGTTGCCGGTTGCGCTTCTTTCTGCAACCTTGGCATTCGGCGTATCACCTATATATAATAAGGTGTATGCCGCAGAGATGGCTACTCAGCAAACTGCTACCATTAAAGGTAAGGTGATTGACCAGAATGGGGAGCCTGTCATTGGTGCCACCATTCTCATCGTGGGTCAGAGTAATAACAGTGGTACCATCTCGGATATGGATGGTAACTTTACTATTTCTGCCAAGCCTGGTCAGAAACTCAAGATTACTTTCCTGGGATATGAAACCGCAATGGTTCCTGCCCGCCAGGGAATGAGCGTAACCTTGAAAGAGGAAGCTACCGCACTGAAAGGCGTAGAGGTCGTGGCATACGGTGTGCAGAAGAAGGTAACCGTAACGGGTGCCATTTCCAGCATCAAGGGCGAGGCCTTGACAAAGACTCCTGTCAGCTCTGTATCTCAGGTCTTGGCTGGTCAGATTACGGGTGTCAGCTCAGTTCAGTATTCCGGTGAGCCGGGTAATGATGATGCGCAGATTTTCGTGCGTGGTCGTGCCACATGGGGCAATGCCAATCCATTGATTCAGGTGGATGGTGTTACCGTGGATGCTTCCTATATGAACGATATTGACCCAGAGGAAATCGAGAGTGTAACTGTATTAAAGGATGCATCAGCCACAGCCGTGTTTGGTGTTGAGGGTGCGAATGGTGTGGTATTGATTACCACCAAGCGTGGTCAGGACAGCAAGGCTAAGATTACTGCTTCCGTTTCCGGAACCCTTCTCTTCCCTAACCGCCCAGTGGAGCAGGCAAGTTCTGAAGAATACGCCAACTTTCATAACATGATGCGTAGCTACGATTATGATGAGAATGGCAATCCGCAGGCTCCACAGTTCACTCCGGAGATGATACAGAAGTTTGCCGATGGCAGCGACCCTATCCGTTTCCCTAATATGAAATGGACTGATTATCTGATGAAGAAGAGTGCCATGCAGACCAAGGCAAACATCAATATTTCTGGTGGTAACCCTAAGGTGAAGTACTTTATCTCTGCGGGTATGTATAGTCAGGGCGGTATGTTTAAGACCTTCGAGCAGGATTATGATGCCGACTATAACTACAAGCGTTTCAACTATCGTGCGAATGTGGATATCAACTTAACCCGAACCACCAAGCTTTCTGCCAATATTGCTGGAAGTGTGGACAACGTGAGCCGCCCGTTGATTGGTTCCACCGATGCCTTGATGAAGAGCATCTATGCAGCCACTCCTTTCTCAAGTCCAGGTGTGGTGGATGGAAAATTCATCAAGACAGCCACAGATTATACCGATTTGAAGTTGCCTTTTACGGGTAGTGACCCGATGAGCGCCTGGTATGGCAAGGGATATTATAAGAACGGTGCCAATCGCATGACCGTGAACCTCGCCTTAACCCAGAACCTCGATTTCATTACCAAGGGATTGACATTCTCTATCAAAGGAGCCTATAATAGCAACTTCACTGTTACCAAGCAGGGTAGTGCATCAATGCCTACTTATTCACCAGTGGTGAAATATGGTGAGGATGGAAATATCCTTTATGATGAGAACGGTTATCCTGTATTGGGCTACAAGCAGAATGGTGCATTCAGCCGTGCCAAGGTGAGTACATCGGCAGGCAGAGCGAGAAACTGGTATTTCGATGCCCGATTCAACTGGAGCCGTAAGTTTGGCTTGCATACAGTTTCTGCCCTCTTGCTTTATAACCAGAAGAAGACTTATTATCCTGGTGGCGATTACAACCTGGTGCCTAGCGGCGTGGTGGGTCTGGTAGGTCGTGTTACCTACGATTGGAACAATCGCTATATGGCAGAGTTCAATATCGGTAGAAATGGTTCAGAAAACTTCCATAAGAGTCATCGATATGGCACCTTCCCTGCATTTTCTGCAGGTTGGAATGTAAGCGAGGAGAAATTCTTCGAGGCGTTGAAGCCGGCTGTTTCTTTCCTGAAGCTGCGTGCTTCATGGGGATTGGTTGGTAATGGCAACCTGGGCAGTAGCTATCGTTTCTATTATACACCAGATACCTATACCATCAATGGCAGCGGTTATTTCTTTGGTGTCAACCTCAACAATCGTGGGTTGGCTTCCAGCGAAGGCGTGAAGCACAATGCAGAAGTTACCTGGGAGAAGGCTTTCAAGCAAGACTATGGCATGGATGTGCATTTCCTGAACGACCGTTTGAATACTTCCTTTGATTACTATCTGGAGCGCCGAACCGATCTGTTCTGTCATGATGAGACTGCTCCTGGTGTGATTGGTTTCACGGTTCCTTATGCTAACTTGGGTGAAACCAAGAGCTGGGGTTGGGAGGTTTCTGCCAAATGGCAGGATAAGATAGGCAAGGACTTCCGATATTGGGTAGGTGCCAACCTTTCTTATAACCAAAGTGAGATTATTGAGAAGAAGGAAACGCCACAGAGCTACGCCTACAGAATGGTGAAGGGACATCGAATCGGTGCCGACAAAACTGCGGGTTACAAGTTCTTTGAATATTACAGCGAGAACACAGCAGCCCATTATAAGGCAGTGTATGGTGTAGATTTCCCTACCCAGATTATAGATGGACTCCGACCTGGTGATTGTACTTATGTAGATTTGAATGGTGACGGCAAGATAGATAGTCAGGATATTACCCTGGAACAGGGATACACAGAAGATCCGGAATATACCCTAGGTTTGAACCTCGGTTTCTCCTGGAAGCGACTTTCCGTGAATACCCAGTGGACGGGTGCCTGGAATGTGAGCCGTGTGCTCGGAGGTAACTTCCGTTTTCCATTCTATTCAGCCAACACATATACCGAAGGTGGACTCTTGAAGTACATTGTAGAAAACTCTTGGACAGAGGAGAATCCTGATCCAAACGCCAGGTATCCTCGTGTGAGTGTAGATCATGGCAAGGTAAATAACTATGCCAATAGCGACCTCTACATCGTGGATTCCAAGTATCTCCGATTGAAGACAGTCTCTATCACCTACGACTTCCAGTTCCCTTTGATGAAGAAGCTGGGATTGACCAATCTTCAGTTGGGTGTGAGTGGTTACAATCTTCTTACCTTCACTCCTTTCATCTGGGGTGATCCTGAAACTCGCGTGGATGATGGTCCTTCTTATCCTTTGCAGCGCACCTATACGGCTACGCTCAAGGTAGGATTCTAGGAAGTGAAGAATGAAGAGTGAAGAATTCAAATGTTTTAGAACGGACAATTACGAACAAACGATTATGAAACGATATAAAATCAATAACAAGATATTGGGTGGAGCATTTCTCCTTGCTGTGATGGCTTCGCCTATGATGTTTTCTTCCTGTACGGATTCCATCAAGTTTGGTGATGCCTTCCTTGATAAGATTCCGGGTGGAGATGTCAATGAAGATACGGTGTTTACAAGTCCTGTTTATACCAAGCAATTCTTGAACAACATCTATCGTAAGCAATATTATGGTATCACCACGGGTGCGGGTGGCTTGAATAGTGGTAATGGATGGACTGGCAAGTTTGAGGCTTTAACCGATTGCTGGAGCCTTTATTATGAGAATGCACTTCCCATGAAGATATACTATACGGGTTCCAAGAATGCCGATAGTGGCAATATGATGGAGTTCACCGGCGAATGGGTGTGGGAGGCTGTGCGTGCCTGCTACATCCTGCTGGAGCACCTCGACAATGTGCCGGGACTTACTGAGAGTGAAAAGGCGAGCATGAAAGCACAGGCTAAGTGCCTGATAGCTGCCCGATATTTTGATCTTTTCCCTTTCTATGGTGGTCTGCCTTTGGTATATAACAGTTTTTCTGGCACCGATAGCTCTTACGAACTTCCTCGTGCCACAGCCGAGGAAACCGTGGAGTTTATGGTGAAACTTCTGGATGATGCCATTGCTACTCCTGATGCCGATTTCCCTTGGGCATACGATGAGACTACGCTTCAGACAGAGGCGGGCCATTGGACCAAGGCGGGTGCCATGGCTTTGAAGGCACGCATCCTTCAGTTTGCTGCTTCTCCTCTCTTTAATGCCGACCAGGGATACTATGGCGGCACTTCCGAGGCAGAACAGAAGCATCTGGTTTGGTATGGAGCTTACAAGCCTGAGTATTGGACTCGCTTCAAGGATGCCTGCAAGGCATTCATCGACAAACTTGAAGCCGAAGGCGGATATGAGCTTGTTGAGGCTGATGGCAATAGACCTCAGGATTATCGCCTGGCATTCCGCACCGCTTATTTTGAGGAGGGAAGCCCAGAGGTGATTCATTCTGTGAGATACACCAACAAGCCAGGTTCCAGCTACAACTGGTATAGTTGGATTAAGAATGGACGTTCGGCCTATGCTGTTACCCAGGAATATGTGGATATGTTCCCATGGAGCGATGGAACTCCTTTTGATTGGGACAAGGCGGAGCAGGAAGGCAAGCTTGACAAGATGTTCCTCACTGGCGACTCTGTGAAGGGCAAGACCTTGCTTCAGAATGTGACGCTTACCCGCGACCCTCGTCTTTATGAATCTGTAATTGTGAATGGCGTGATGCCAACACTCGATTGGACCACGGCAGCCATGACGGGTACCCCTTACGAGATGTGGGTAGGTGGAAGTACGGCATCCAACAATCCGGAGAAGGAATTGGGAACCTATGCCACAGGCTATGTAAACCAGAAATATTCCTTCAACGAGTATGGTGGTCATGGTTTGCAATGGTGCACCATCCGTCTTTCTGATGTTTATCTGATGTATGCCGAGGCATTGATTCAAACCAATACAAGTGGTGATTTCAGCGATGCCATCCAGTGGATTGACAAGGTGAGAGCCCGTGTCGGTTTGAAGGGATTGGCTGAATCTAATCCAGACAAGGATTTGAAGCACAACAAGGAGAATCTCCTCAAGGAGCTGCTCCGAGAGCGTGCCTGCGAGCTTGGTTTCGAGAATGCCCGATATATGGACATGGTTCGATACAAGCTGAAGGGCGATTTCGAGAAGCCCCTTCATGGCTTGCGCATCTTTCGCATGGTGAAGAATCCCACCACAGGCAAGTTTGAGCGTTGCGACATGCAGTGGTACAAGGCTAGTAAAGGTCAGATGTTTACCTGTTCTGATGGAACCAAGGTAAAGGTGGCCTACAAGGATGGCGTTCAGCAGCCTACTGTTTTCGGCTACGAGCGATTTCCACTCGCCAATACTGCTCGTGCCTGGCAGGGAAACTTTGATCCCAAATGGTATCTCTCTTCATTCAAGACTACGGAGATCAACAAGGGATATGGTCTGGTGCAGAATCCAGGATGGTGATGTTCAATGTGAAGTGTTGAATGTGAAATGTTAAATGACAAAGAACATAACGATATGAAACGAAATCATGTTTTAGTGTGTATGGCTTTGGCGAGCATGAGCTTGCCTGCCATGGCACAATCAGATATAGCTTCTTCCAAGTTGACTATGGAAGATGACAAGGCGAAGAGCTTTGAAAAGCAGACCATCGACGTGGGTGCCAACAAAACTTTTAGCCTCGATGAATCTACGGCTTCCGTATCCGTCATCGAAAACAAGGATGTGGACAAGCGTTCTGCCAAGAACATCCGAAACAGCATCATCGGCCAGGGATTGGGTATGATCTCGCAGATGAGTGGCGATAAATATGCCGAGCAGAAGGCTTCGCTCAATGTGCGTGGCTTGCATAGTCTCTCTGGTAGCGGTGCCTTGATCTTGGTAGATGGTATAGAGCGCAGTATTGATGATATCAGTGCCGATGAGGTGGAGAGCGTGAGCATCCTGAAGGATGCAGCTGCCCTGGCTCTTTACGGATACAAGGGTGCTAATGGTGCCATCCTCGTTACCACCAAGCGTGGCGAGAAAGGCAAGAACAGCATCAAGGTGAGCTACGAGCATCTCTTCAACAATCTGATAGAGACTCCTAAGTTTGTGGATGCTGGCACCTATGCCGATGCCATCAACGAGGCTTACAGGAATGATGGCTTCGAGACTCCACGATATACTCCAGAAGAGGTGGCTGCCTTCAAGAATGGTTCGATGCCTAACCTTTATCCTAATGTAAACTGGGTGAATGAAGTGTTCCGCAAGCATGGTGTAACCAATAAGTATGGTGCTGAATTTACAGGCGGCACAGGCAGGTTGAGATATTACACCGCTCTGAATCTTCTTTCCGACAAGGGATTCATCAAGAATCCGGATATGACCGAGGGATATAGCACACAGGATAAATACGTGAAGGGTAACCTGAGAATCAACCTCGATCTCGACCTGACAGAGACCACAGCCTTGAAGGTGAACCTCTTTGGTACATTGAGCGAACAGAGTGCACCAGGTGCTGATACCGACTTGTGGAGTCTTGTCTATACCGTACCTTCTGCCGCCTTCCCAATCAAGGCGAACGGCTTGTGGGGTGGTAGCGAGACTTGGGCTGGTACCAAGAACCCGGTGGCTCAGGCCACGGGAGCCTCTTATTATAAGTATCATTCCCGCAGCCTCTTCTCTGATATGACCCTTACCCAGCGTTTGGATGCCGTTACGAAAGGTTTATCTGCAACGCTTCGCATAGGATATGATGCACAGAGCACACTCTATGAGAACACCAGCTTAGGCTATCAGTATAATGTAACTACCATTCCGCAGGAGGCTTGGGTGGATAGTGAGCTTGATATGTCGCTTGTTACCAACAAGACATACGGCTCTCCTGGCAAGATGGGTACAGATGCTGCTACCAAGAGCTTTGCCCGCCGCTTCAATTTCTTTGGCGGTTTGAACTACGACCGTTCCTTTGGCAAGCACGATGTTTATTCGCAGTTGCGCTGGGACTATGAGTTCAAGGATTTGATGAGTACCAACTCTACCATCTATCGGCAGAATGTAAGTTGGTTCACCCATTATGGCTACGACAAGAAATATTTTCTCGATTTTTCTCTCGTAGCATCGGGTTCCAACAAGTTGGCTCCTGGTCATAAGTGGGCTGTATCTCCTACGGTTTCTGCGGCATGGGTGCTCTCTAACGAGCGTTTCCTGAAGGATGTAAGCTGGGTCAACTTCCTCAAGCTCCGTGCTTCGGCAGGTATGCTCAACATGGACTTGCTTCCTAACAACGATACCAACTGGACTTATTATATCCAGGGGTATTCCGATTCCGGTCCATCTTATATTTTCGGCAGCAACTATGAAGCAAGCGCAGGTCGCAGTATCGGCGCTTTGGCCACGGCCAATCCGAACCACGAGAAGGCCTATATGTATAATGTGGGAGTTGAGACCCGTCTCTTCGATGGTTTGAACCTGACCATGGAAGGTTTCTATAACCATCGCACCAACATCTGGGTGGCAGGTAACGGAGCCTATTCTTCGCTCGTAGCTTTCGGAGCACCTTATATCAATGCAGGAGTTGTAGATCAGAAAGGCTTGGAGGTAGGCTTGGATTACACCAAGACCCTGGGGGGTATCACCTTCAATGTGGGTGGCAACTGGCTCTACAGCGAGAACCAGATTAAGGAGATGGCAGAGGAACCTCGTGCATACGCCAACCTCGTTCAGACTGGCAACCAGCTTAACCAGTTCTATGGCTTGAAGGCTATCGGTTTCTTCAAGGATGAGGCTGATATTGCCAATTCTCCAAAGCAGACCTTCTCTGACGTGAAGCGTGGTGATATTAAGTATGCTGATATCAATGGTGACAACAAAATTGATTCGAACGATCAGGTCGCCATCGGTCATTCCAGCACTCCAGGCATCTATTACCAGTTCCATCTCGGAGCCGAGTGGAAGGGATTGGGATTCAACATGATGTTCCAGGGCACTGGCAAGTATTCGGGCATGCTCAATACCAAGGGTATGTACTGGCCATTGATTGGCAATAGTAATATTTCGCAGTATGCCTACGACAACCGTTGGACTCCAGCCACAGCAGAGACCGCTCTCTATCCACGCCTCAGTTCCCAGAGCAACGATAACAACTATCGCAACTCTACGCTCTGGCTCGTAGATCGTTCTTACTTGAAGCTTCGCAATGTGGAGTTGTACTACAAGTTGCCGGCATCAGCCTTCAAGGCAGTGAAGTTTGTGCATGGAGCTACTGTCTATCTACGTGGCATCGATCTCTTTACTTGGGACAACATGCCTGATGGCAATGCCGAGAGCTATGGCATAGCCCAGCCTTTGACACGCAGCGTGGTGGCAGGAGTAAAACTCACTTTTTAAGTAAAGAGTGAAGAACGAAGAGTGAAGAATTCAAAAGTTAAAAAACGAACAATTATGAAACGAATAAAGATATTTTCAGCCGTTGCAGTGGGCGTGCTTGCCCTGGCATCTTGTTCAGACCAGATGAACTACAACGAGTATTATGTCTATGACCGTGATTACATGACTCAGGAGTTCGGACGTGTGGAGGGATTCCTCGCCACCGCCTATAATGAGATGGATTACGACTATGGTGGGTACTACAGCAATGCCTTGATGGCTTCAGCCACAGACGAGAGCGAGTATGCCTACAGTGGCAATAGCATAGAAGATTTGTATAATGGTGCCTTGAGTCCTACCAATGCTCATTCTAATTTTTGGACAAGCAGTTTGAAGGGCATCGCCTATTGCAACCTTTTCCTGGATGAGTTTGCCGACGAGAAGTTTAGCAACTATGAGTATAATGATGACTATGAACAGCAGATGTTCAAGTATAAGAACATGCGCTGGGAGGCTCGCTTCCTGCGTGCTTATTACTACTTCCGCCTGGTTCGCCAGTATAATGGAGCGCCACTATATTGTCACAACATTCCAGCTGATAATTTGAACCGTCTGCCGATGAGTTCTGCCGATAAGGTGTTTGATTTCATCAAGAACACCTGCGACAGCATCAAGGATAGCATCGTGGTAGATTACACGCAGTTGGGCGATATGGCGATTAGCGGTCTGATAGAGACGGGACGTGCTAACCAGCTTGCCGTTCTCGCATTGAAGGCTCGTGCTGCCCTCTATCATGCCAGCCCATTGTTCAATCAGAACAATGAAGCCGAGCTTTGGCATCAGGCAGCCTTGACAACCAAGGAACTCGTGGATTCTGCCGAGAAGCAGGGCAAGGCGCTGGCTCCAACCTACGATTGCCTCTGGGCATCGGATAATTATACAAACAAGAAGGCTACGTCAGAGATTCTCTTCTACCGTGCCGTGGCAGAAAGCAATGCTTTGGAGAAAGCCAACTTCCCTGTGGGTTTCGAGAATTGTAATGGCGGCAACTGTCCTACCCAGGATCTCGTGGATGCCTACGAGATGCAGAGTACTGGCATGGGTATCAACGAAGAGGGTAGCGGATATGATCCTGCGAAGCCATATACGGGTCGTGACCCTCGCTTCGAGTTGACCATCTGCCATAACGAGACCAAGCGTTGGCCTAACTGGGCTACCGACCTTATCTATACCTATCAGGGTGGAGCCAATGCGCAGCCATTGGTTGGTGGTACGCCAACGGGTTATTACCTGAAGAAGCTCCTGGTTGCGGCTACCGATACCCGTCCGGGCACCGCCAACACGATGAAGCACAGTTGGGTCATCTTCCGCATGGGCGAGGCTTACCTGAACTATGCTGAGGCTGTGTTCCAGTATTTCAAGAGTCAGGGCAGGGCCGATGCAGCCGATGCCACCAGCGAGGAATTCCCGATTTCTGCCCGTGAGCTTGCCAGCAAGACCCGCCTCCGTGTCAAGATGAAGGAGATGCCTACAGGTATGAGCAACGATGATTTCTGGGCGAAGTATCAGAACGAGCGCCGTGTAGAGCTTGCCTTCGAGGGCCATCGCTTCTGGGACGTTCGCCGCTGGAAGGAAGGCAGCAAGTACTTCTCTAAGATTACGGAGATGCACATCACCAAGAACGAGGATGGTACTTACACCTATACTCCGAAGACTGTGAATCGCCTTTGGGAGGAGAAGTTCAACTTCTTCCCAATTCCACAGAGCGACATCATGAAAAATCCAAACCTGGATCAGAGTATCACGGGATGGAAATAGTTTCTTCAGCCCAGGGCACATCGCCCTGGGCTTTTTCCGTACCCATCCTGTATCATCCAATCCTCCTGTATCATCCAATCCTCCAGCATCGTCTTATAGAATATCTGGCGATGCAGAGGGAAAGGATTTGCCTAATCTATTACACACTACACGAAATCTTTGTAAGTTGTTGCTATTCTTGTAGTTACATGAGTGTAATACCCTCGTTGACACTACACGCACACTACACCACACTACACTTTTAAAAAACTGAGTGTAGTGTGGTGTAGTGTTTGTGTAGTGTCATGACTGATATTGCACAGCAGATAAGGTTCTGTAATACAGTGTTTTATCTTATGCTCAGTGTAGTGTGAAGTAGGTGTCGCCTTTTCTGCTTCTGCGATATTCTTGTGCCGGTTCTGCGATATTCAGCAAGTATTCCTTTCTGAAGCAGCCTGGCCTCAGTCCGTTTTGTGTCTGGCAATGGCACAAAATTGCCCTCCCTGGGGGCAATTTGTTGCCGTAACTAGGCAATAATCGTTCTGTGGTCTAGTAAAAGCCGAGTAGAAAATCTGTTTTTTGTTCACGAAGGTGTTTTTCGGATGAAAAGCCGATTGTATGGACAAATGTCTAGTACGAAAATGCTTGAAATTCAATAACTTTGCCATCGAAATCAAAAAACTGATGAATAACGGTTTAAAGAACAAGAATTAAAGAAATAACGATTTTATAATAACAATATTAAAAACGCTAACAATTATGAAAAAGAATTTTTTACTTCTCGTAGCTCTTGTAGCTTCAGTGTTCACAACAGCTAATGCTCAGGTTGAGTATGGTAACGTAACTACTCCTTTAACAGGAGCCAAGACATGGGATTTCTCTAACTTCCCAGGTTTGGAGGATGGCAATATCACAGATGCCTGCACCATCGACAACCTCTATTTCGGAGTCTCTGGCGATACACCTATGTATTATGTAGCAGCCAATGGCCGCATGAGTTTGCCTTATTCAGCCAACCAGACTTGGTTAGCCGATGATGCTACCGACTGCCTGCTGAGTTTCAAGGTACCTGCAGGTGAGGGTACGGTAACAGTGTATGGCAAATCTGTTTCCAAAACGCGTCCCGGTATCGTCTTCATCGGCAAGCAGGAACAGAGAGAGGAGGGTGATTCTATCATCTCTACTTTGCAGGATTACAGTTATAAGGTGAATGTTACTGAGCCAACATCTATCTATATTGTAGCTGAGAATGCAAAGAGTAATGCCAAGCCTGCCAAGGGTCAGGGACTGTTCGTCTATAAGCTTACCTGGACTCCAGGTTCTGGCGATGCTACCGGTATCACTTCTGTAGAGACCAAGAAGGCTGACGATGGAGCATACTATAATCTTCAGGGTATGCGTGTTGCCGCTCCAAAGAAGGGCATCTTCATCCGCAATGGCAAGAAGATGGTCTTGAAGTAAGATGGATATTTAAAATTATCAGATAAATATTTGTTTTAGTTTAAGTTAAAAATTTGTTTTAGGTTTATATGAAAGTTTGTTTTTAAGGTAAAGGTTGTAAGTAAAAAACGAAGAGTTTGCGAAGCGATTCGTGAACTCTTCTTTTTAAGAGAGCTGTTTAGCTGCTCTTTTGTAGAAAAAGGATAACTAAAAAAACGGTTTAGATAGTAGAAACGACTAACTGAATAATACAGAAAACAATGAAAAAAAGATTCCTTTATGCTGCTTTGCTGATGGCAGGCCTGATGCCTGTGCAGCAATTGCAAGCCCAGCGCTTGCAGCAGAAGTTGGGACGAGGCGTTGTGGCCGTTCAGCGTTCCAGCGATGTGTTGATCTCCTGGCGAAAACTGGCTCAGGAGGGCGATAGCGTTAAGTATAACATCTATACCCGTGCAGCGGGTTCGGGTGATTATACCAGGCTCACCGATGAGCCTGTATCCAAGACCAATTACCTGATTGCTGCCTCGGCTCTTCCTTATAATACTGAGATTGCCGTGACCACCGTAATTGATGGCAAGGAGAGCGAGAAGAGTATTCCATGGCTCTTCAAGCAGCACAGCAATGCCAACGTGTTCATGGACATCAACTTCGAGACCAAACTGCTCGATCCCAATAATTATAAATGTAAGTATGTATGGCCGGCAGATATGAACGGCGATGGCGAGATTGATACCTACATTGTAGATAGACTCTACTGCGGACAGGGTTCTACGGGCGAAGAAGAGGATGACGAGGATGCTGATACCTCTACGGAACTTTCTGGTACAACCCAGGCCACCAAGCACATGCTCCAGGCCTATGCGGCTGATGGCACTTGCCTCTGGACGGTGGATATGGGGCCTAACGTGAATATCGACGCCGGTCAGAACGATATGGTCACCGTTTATGATATAGATTGTGACGGCAAATGCGAGGTGCTGATCAAGAGTTCGGATGGAACCCGCTTCTGGGACAAGGAGAAGGAAACCTGGGGACTCTATGCCATGCACAGCGACAAGGCTGATGTGGATGGCGACGGCATCGTGGATTATGCTGCCAACGACAACACCACCCGAAATCCGCCATTCTATGTATCCGTGATTGATGGATTGACGGGTGCCGAGAAATACTGCGCCGAACTGAAATACGAGGAGGTGACCGACGGCATGGATACCTATACCCGCGACAACCGTTCGCTCTATATGAACCACAAGGGCTACTATCAGATGGGTGGCCACTTCGCCGTAACCTACGATGACGGAATCCACCCTTCGCTCTTCATGGAGTGTCTCGACCGACAGCAGGATGAGTCGCCTGCTCCAGGCCATCACAACTATGTATTCGCCTTCGGTTTCGACTGGGTGAACGGCAAGCCAACCAATTTTCACCATTATTATACTTGGAGCCGAAACGACAAGAAGCCTTGGCCTGCCGAATTCCACCAGCTTCGTGTAGCTGATGTAGATGGTGACGGCATCGACGAGATGCTGCAGGGTGGCTATGGTGTGAACTCGAAGAAAGATATGGTATTCTCTGCAGGCATCGACCATGGCGACCGTTATTTCGTAACCGATATCGACCCAACCCGTCCGGGCATGGAGACCTTCGCTATCCAGCAGGCCAATCTTATCGGTCAGTTCCTCTACGATTCAGCCACGGGCAAGCACATCAAGGAGTGGTATCTCTCTTCCGTATATGATGTGGGTAGAGGTGATGCCTTCGATATCGACCCCGACCATCTGGGATTGGAACTCTGGAGCTATGCCGGAGAGCATCCTTGGACAGCTCAGGGCAAGCTGATGGAGAATGCCACCCGAGGCGACATCACCGATGGTATCTGGTGGGATGGTGACCTGGGCAGAGAGCAGATTTCGCAGAATGGAGGCAGCGGCTATAACAGTAATCTCTACATCGCCAAGACTACGGTTGACGGAAGCAAGCATATCAACGACCTCTTCCGCCATCAGTATAAGCGCAACGATGGTACCACGGGTACCGTGCGTGGCGGAGCAGGAACCCGTCCTGCCTTCTGTGGCGACATCAAGGGCGACTGGCGTGAGGAGATTATCCTGATGAAGCAGGATGCCAACTCTTCTACGGGTATCATCGGATACAGTACCAATATTCCTACCGACCATTCGATGTACACCTTGCTCGAAGACCCTCACTATCGTCTCGACTGCACCACACGCGGTTATTATCAGACACCAAACACCAGTTTCTATCTGGGTTACGACATGTTTGATGCCCCATTGCCACCATTCATGCAAACCGAGTTGCGATATAAGAATGGCAGCGCCCTGGGGCAGGGAGCATCGGGCTTCACCAGTTTCGACCAGACCACGGCGGCAAGCTATCAGGATGGCAAGAGTGTGATGTTCGACCTGAGTGGTGATAATTCCAAGACCATCGATATCAATGGCGAGGTGAAGCCATCTGCCATGTATGTGATGGCACCGAAGAATCACGACTTTATCTTCGGAGGAACAGGCAAGCTGGCTGGCGACATGACGCTCTATAAGTCGATGCAGGGCAAGGCTATCTTTAATAATGACTTCGAATTCAAGGGTAATACCGTGGTAAGCGAGGGCGAACTCGTGGTAAACGGCAAGATAGCCGGCAAGGTGCTGCTCAAGACCAAGGGTACACTGGGCGGAAACGCCGTGCTCAATGGTGGTATCCATTTTGAAGGTTCCCACAACTATGCAGGCTGCCGCCTGTCGCCGGGCGCTGGCGTGGGTGCTACGGGTGAAGACCGATTCGGCACCATCACCATCAATCAGGATGTAGTGATACCAGGCAAGGTGTATGTGGAACTGGATGTGGATCTGGAGAACCAGAAGCAGGATAAGCTTATCGTGAACGGCAACCTGACCCTGAAGGGAAAGAATACCTTTACCATCGATGGCGTGGCTGCGAAAACCACCGGCAAACTGGTGCTTGCCGAATGTACCGGCGAACTGGATGCCGATCCTGCACAGATTGACGTGCTGGGACTGGATGGCAAGGACTGGACGGTTACCCTGGAAGGCAAGAAGCTGATGCTGACCATCAACAAGACCCGTGATGCGGCACAGAACGTAATCTGGACCGGTAACGAGGGCGACGGATGGAACTACAAGGAGAAGAACTTCAAGCTGAACGGTACGCCTACAGCCTTTGTCACCGACGATGAGATTCTCTTCGATAATTCGGCAGCTCAGCGTGATGTAACTATCAGCCAGAATATGCAGAGCAAGGGATTGCTCTTCGATTTCAATACAGGCAGTTATACCCTGTCGGGCGAAGGAAGCCTGGGTGGCGAAGCTTACCTTACCAAGAAGGGTAAGGGCGAACTGAACATCGGTATGAATGAGAATTCCTTCACCGGACCTGTGGATTTGCAGGAAGGTCATATCCAGGTGAAGACCGTGGCGAATGGCGGTGTGCCTAGTTCGCTGGGTGCTGCTCCGGCAGATGAGGGCAACCTGAAGCTAGGCAACGTGAAGCTCACCGTGCTGGGTGACAACTGTGCCACCGACCGCGTGATGACCCTTACCGGTGATTCTACCGAGATTGATGTGAGAGGATCTATGGCGATTACAGCCGACATCAAGGGCCCTAACTCGGTATTCGTGAAGAGCGGTCCGGGCCAGCTTAACTTCACCTACAAGGCACCTTACAGCTATAAGGAAACCGTGGTAAAGGAAGGCGTATTGAGCCAGGGCAACTACCTCACTTACTTCGGTGGCAAGGAATCTAAGATGACTCTGGCTGGTGGAAAGGTGAAGTTGATAGAGAACAGAAACTCTAAATCCACTCCAAGCTATACTTATCCTACAGAGGTGGTAGAAGGCACCGAGAGCGGTATCTTAGGTTCCTTCCGCAGCAATATCCTGGGTACTTTCACCGGAAAGGGAACTTTGGTTCTCTATAGTGGCGGCGACCGCTGTGCCGTGCATTCCGACTTCTCTCAGTTTGAAGGAACCTTGAAATTGCAGGCTGGCAACTCGCTTTGGCGCGAAACCGTGAAGGATATGCCTCTTACCGACGTGGTAATTGATGCCAAGATAACATTGGCAAATATCAACAACAGGTATGCCTGGAATAACAATGTGGAAAAGACCTTGGGTTCTCTGGCTTCTCCATACGCTGATGCCAAATTGGGTGCTGGTATCTGGACGGTTGGTGCCAATAACCATGATGCCGTATTCAATGGTCAGCTGGTCAGTGCAAGCACGGTAACCAAGATAGGTACCGGAACCTGGACCTTGAACAGTGGCAAGAATACTTCGAGCATAGCCGTAAACGGCGGTAAAGTGGTTCTCTTCTCGGGCACATCGGGCAGCGTTTCTGTGGCAAAGGGAGCGATGCTTGCCTTTGGTGATGGTGCTACCAAGTGCAGTGCTCCTAAGATTGGTGCCGACCTGGTGGTCAATGGCGGCTGCTTGGATTTCCATGTGGATAATTATCGCAACGACCAGTTCACTTCTGTGAAGAATGTGGTTCTCGACAATGCTATCCTTCAGGTGAACACCATCAATGGCAAGACGCTTGCCGAGGGCGACGAGATTGTTCTCTTCAAGGATTTCGAGTCTATCTCGGGTACTTACACCATCCAGAGCGAGGACTATCAGTTTGATGATACCGACTTCCTTACTACTGGCAAGCTCCGCGTAAAGGGCACAGCCACAGGCATCGCCGACATCCGCATGGAAGGTGGTGATGTGGAGGCTCAGTACGATTTGCAGGGTCGTGCCTATGATAAGAATTCGCAATTGCATGGTGTAACGATTGTGATGCAGCAGAATGGCAATCAGACTGTGATGAGAAAAATCATCAAGAAATAAAATAATGCCATTCATCTGGTAAATTCCTAACCCAAAAGTATGGTTATGTCGGTAAAAATGCGTAATTTTGCAGTGCAACTAATGTTTAATCAAGAACAAGGAAACATGAAATATTTCGTAATTACTGTATTGACCTTACTTTTGGGTTTTTATACATCCTGGGCTCAGCCTTCCAACCAGCTGGTAAGTAGAATCTTATCGGCTAAGGATGGAATGACGAGCAACCAGGTATATGATATCTTACAAGACAGGCAAGGATATCTCTGGTTTGCCTCGTCTAATGGCTTGTCGCGTTATGACGGCTATGCCTTCCTCAATTATGGAATGCTCAACAGTCAGGACATGCAGCAGGCACAGGCTACCCTGGGACATATTTATTATGACGAGCAGAACGAACTGATATGGGTTCGCTCCTCTTTATCTTATCTGGCTTGCTACAATCTCAGGCTGGCAAATTTCGAAGATTATACGGGGCGCAATGATTACATGCGCCGTTATTCGGGCATGGTGCGTGATGGTGGCAACGTATGGCTCTATGATGCCAAGGAAGGCATCCGCTTTATCCAGTATGCCAACGGGCAGTTTGTCTGCACCGATTATACCCGGCAGGGAGCGCCTTTCGCCGCTGATATCCAGCAGGTGCTCACAGATGCCGGTCATCATGCCTGGATAGCCAGCAAGATGGGATTGTATTACCACGATGGTTCGGGCATGCAATGCAAGGCAAAGGGAAATTTCAGAAAGGGTCAGCGTGTGGGCAACCTGATGGCTTTCATGAACGATAGGGGAATGCTCTATCTCTTTGACAAGCAGGGCAGAATGATCAGGAAAGCCAGTCTTGCTGCGCATCCCGGTTTGTTGGACAAGCCTTCGGCATCGGTGGGATGGAACAACCAGTGGATTCTCTTTATGAAGGGTGTAACCTATTCCATCGACCTCAGGACGATGGAGGTGACCCGCCCTGCCGATTTTCAGATGACGAGCAGTCCGCGACTCCTGGAATCCATCCAGGGCACCGATTTTGTATCTACCAAGAATGGCGACATGATTATCTTCTCGCCTCTGGGCATCTATCGCCACATCAACTTGCTGGGCGAAGAAAAGGGATTGGACAACCGCTTCCGCAAATACAATGTCTGTGCAAAGGGAAACAACCGTTTTGTTATTTCCACCTATGGCAACGGCGCCTTTGTCTATGATATGAAAAAGGGAATATTGGAACATTACAGGGCGGATGATGGCAGAGGATTGCTTACTTCCAATTTCCTGACGGGGGTGTTTGTTGACCGCAACGGTTGCCTGTGGCTTTCGCAGGACGAGGGCGGCGTGGTTTGCATCTCCAAGTCGTTCAATACCTTCATGAACTATATTTATCCGGTATCTGCTGCCCAGCTGGGTAGTAATGCCAACTCCGTGTCGCGCATTCTGCTCAATGCGGCAGGCAAGGTGCAGCTGGTGTGCAAGAACAAGACGCGTTACGAAATTCTGGATGGCAACCTGAACCTGGGTGCCCGACAGACGATACCTTACGGCATCTATGCTACCTTGAAGGACAGCAAGGGCCATTTCTGGGAAGGATACCGCACGGGCGGCTTGTATGTGGATGGCTCACTATGTAGAGAGGCAGGAAAAAAGGAGGAGATGACCATCAACGATGTGTATAGTATGGCAGAAGACAAGTGGGGGCGCATCTGGATGGCCACTATCCGGTTTTCTACCGATGGCGGTGTAATCATGGCACGATATGAGCCGGGCAAGCCGCTGCAGGTGAAGAGATTCCTGATAAAGGGCGTGTTGGAGAACAGTGCCCACTGTCTTTCGATGGACGAAAAAGGCATCCTCTGGGTGGCTACCAGCGACGGCTTGTACTTCGTGGATACCAGGGAGAAGAATATCACCGGCGAGAAGTTCCAGCGGTTCAATATGGCAAACGGCAAGCTGCCGTATAACGACCTGCTTACCGTGAGATGCGCATCCGACGGAACGGTCTGGGCGGGTGGCATCGGTACGGGACTGTTGCGCTGCCGATATGATGAAAAGAAGAAAAAACTCTCGTGGGAAGCTTATTCCACCGAAAACGGACTGGGAAGCAACAACGTATATAGCATTGTGGAAGACCCATCGGGCAATATCTGGGCGGGTACCGAAAGTGGACTTGCCCGGGTGGATGTGCGCACAGGAAGAATCGACAACAACATCATCAATGATGATATCCAGAGCAATGCCTACCAGGAGAATTCAGCCATCAAGCTTTCTGACGGCCGACTGCTCTTCGGTACCAACAATGGCATGGTGGTGGTGAATCCTTATCAGGCTTCCATCGCCCGTGTGCAGACGGCTGTGAAGCCTACCATCACCGATGTGTGGGTGGATGGCGTATCCATCTTTAAGATACCACGTTTCGGAAAGGTGCCTAGCAGAATGGAAAGTCTGGAGTTCAGACATGATGAGAATTCCATCACCATTTCCTTCTCCAACTTCGACTATGCCGAGTCGGGCTCATCGGTTTACCAGTATTATCTGGAAGGTGTGGATAAGGGATGGAATTCTGTGACCAACAAGAACTCGGTGAGCTATAATGCCCTGCAGCCTGGCGACTACGTGTTCCATCTCCGTTCTATGGGCAGGGGCAACAAGTGGTCGAAGGAGCGCACGCTGAAGATTCATATCTGCGAGCCATGGTACAACATGTGGTATGCGTGGCTGGCTTATCTGCTGGTGGTAACCATGGTGGGCTACTATGTGGTGCGCAACCGCAAGGAGAAGTTCCAGCTGCATCAGCGCATGAAGATGGAGAAGCAGGTGAACGATTTCCGCATCAACTTCTTCACCCATGTAACCCATGAGTTCCGCACGCCGCTCGCCATTATCCAGAGTGCCGTGAGCAAGATTATGGACGAGAAGACGGGAGCCGTATCCCGGGCTTCGGTGCAGACGGCGGTGAGGGGCACCAAGCGATTGTCTCGCCTCGTAACCCAACTGATGGAGTTCCGGAAAATCAATTCCGACGGTTTGCGCCTTCAGGTGTTGGCAGGCGTTGATATCGTGGGCTTCGTGCGCAACATCTACCAGGATTTCTGGTATGCAGCCAAGCAGAAAGACATCGTGATGAACTATCAGATATTCGAGAAGAAGCACGAGATGACCTGCGACCGCCACATCGTGGAGACCGTGGTATATAATCTCCTCTCCAATGCCGTGAAATATACGCCGGCTAGGGGTGAGGTAAACGTAAGGATGGAGGCTGATGAGGCTAAGGATGAGCTTCGCATCATCGTTTCGGATAGTGGTGCGGGTATCTCGGAAGAGCAGCAGAAGAGTCTGTTCCAGCCTTTCATGCACGGCTATGTGTCGCAGGGCGGTATGGGCATCGGACTCTATGTGGCTAAGATGATGGCTGAAACGCATCATGGTTCGCTTGCCTATCGCAAATCGGAAAAGCTGGGTGGAGCTGAATTCATCTTCTGCATCCCATTGAGCGATGATGGCTATACTTCAGAAGAATATCTCGATACGATGGCACTTGCCGACAATCAGACTTCAGCCCAGGATGAGCAGCAGTTGGAGGACATCAAGGAGATGCTGCCTGAGGCATTGAACAATGTGACGGTGACTGTGATAGAAGACGATCCTGACATGCTCGACCAGATACGTTCTGAGCTTGCCGTGTTCTTCAAGGTTGTTACCTACAGCAACGGCAAGCAGGGACTGGAAGGTGTACTGGCAGAAAAGCCAGCCTTGCTCGTGTGCGACGTGATGTTGCCAGACATGAACGGCTACGACATCGTGAAGCAGATAAAGAAGCAGCCTGATGGCTACGCCCTGCCGGTAATCATGCTCACGGCGCTGAACGATGAAAAGCATCAGATTAAGGGCTACAAGGCTGGTGCCGATGATTATATGGTGAAGCCATGCAACTTCAATCTGCTGGTGGCAAGAATCGTGCAGCTGGTTATCTGGTCGCAGAATCTGCCGAAGGTATCGGAGCCATCTGAGACTGCGGAGGCTTCTTCTGCCATTTCTACCAAGTCGCTAGATGCTCCGAAGGCGAAGATTGTAGAGGGCGTGGTGGATAAGAACGTGTTGAAGAATTTCGAGATGATGGTGGCTCAGCACCTGTCTGATCCGAACTTCACCATTGATACCCTGGCAGAGATGATGCACATGGGGCGCACCAAACTCTATGGCAAGATCAAGGAACTGACGGGCGAGACTCCGAACAAGTATATCATGCGCCAGCGCATGACCAAGGCCGCTGAACTTTTACTGACGGGCGATTACACCGTATCGGATGTCTGCTACAAGTTAGGCTTGGAGGATGTATCCTACTTCAACAAGTGCTTCAAGAGCTATTATGGCGTTTCGCCAAGCAAATATGGCAAATGATGCATATCTGTAAGGGGGGATAGATAAGAAAAAAATCTATTTTTGAACGGAATGAACAGGATTGGAACGAAAACCGTCCTTGTTCATTCCGTTTTTTCATTAATTTTGCAGGCGAAAACAAATAATAACCAAGAATAGCAATGAAGAAAATTATCATGATGTTCCTGATGATGGTGAGCCTGATGGCCCACGCCTCATCGGCAGATTACAATGTGAGAGACTATGGAGCCAAGGGCGATGGCAAGACGCTAGACCACCATGCCATCAATGCAGCCATAGACAGTTGTGTGGCACATGGCGGAGGCAGGGTGGTGGTGCCTGCGGGTACTTATCTCTGCGGCAGCATCCGCTTGAAGAGCCATGTGGAGTTGCATCTTTCGGCTGGTGCCAAGATTCTGGCGGCTCCTGCCTCGATGAAGGCATACGATGAGGCTGAGTCGTGGGAAGGTCCGGCTTACCAGGATGGCGGCCATACGTATTTCAAGAACAGTCTTATCTACGCCATCGGACAGGAATATGTTTCCATTACCGGTCGTGGAATGATTGACGGTCAGGGATTGACCAAGAAGGATACCGAGAAAGGTGGTGTGGTGAACGGCGGCAACATCGGAACGGGCGATAAGGCAATAGCCTTCAAGCTCTGCCGCAACATCCTGATTCGTGATGTCACCATCTATCGTGGCGGTCATTTCGGCATTATCCTGACGGGATGCGAACTGGGCACCGTGGATAATGTAACCATCGATACCAATCGTGATGGCTTCGACATCGACTGCTGCAAGTATCTCTCCATATCCAATTGCAAGATCAATACGCCTCGCGATGATGCCTTGGTGCTGAAGAGTTCATACGCTTTGAAGAAACCGGTGATTACCGAGCATATCGCTATTACCAACTGTGTGATTACGGGCTACAAGCTGGGCTCTCTGCTCGATGGCAGTTACATTCCGGAGCCTGTGAGCTGGGTATGCGGCAGATTCAAGCTGGGCACGGAGTCGAATGGCGGATACAAGAACATTTCTTTGAGCAACTGCACCTTTATGTATAGCAGCGGTCTGGCTTTCGAGGAAGTGGATCAGGGCATCATGGAGAACGTCATCGTGAGCAACATCACGATGAATCATGTGCATCATTATCCTATCTATATCACCACGGGTTGCCGCAATCGTGGACCTAAGGAGCGTACCACGGTATCTACCGGTCGCGACATCATGATTTCCAACATGGTGGCAAACGATGTGGATTCCCTGGCTGGCATCATCGTTACGGGTATGCCTGATGAGCCGCTCCGCAACATCACCCTGAGCAACATTCAGTTGCAGTTCCGTGGCGGTGGCAGAGCTGAGCTTGCCAAGCGTGAATACAGAGAGCAGGGCAAGAACTACCCAGAACCAAGGTTTGCCAAGGAGACTCCAGCCTACGGTCTCTTTGCCCGCCACGTGGATGGCTTGGAGGTGAACAACGTAACCTTCCGCACCATGAAGCCTGAGTATCGCCCAGCAGCGATGCTGGTAGATGTGAAGAACGAGAGCATCACGAACTTGAAGGCCGATTTGCAGAAGGGAGCTAAGCTGATAGTGAAGAAGAAATAGAGAAAAAAAAAGGAAAGGTGGTCATCGGCTGATGATCACCTTTCCTTTTGATGGTTCTATCTGAATCAGATATTTTTCGTCTTTATATTTGACGGCAAGGTTCTTGCCTGCCTGCATTGCCTTGATGGGTTGGAAATCCAAAACCAGGGTGAGCGGTATCTTGAAGATGTCCTTGTTGAGTTTCATCTTTGGGGTAACCACCACCTTGTTCTTCTTGTTTTTTATCTTCAGGGTGGTGTTGTCACGCTCCTGCTGGTATGCTGCCACATCATGGAAGGTGGCAATCCAGAGCTTTCCGTTTTGGGCTTGCTCCAGGGCGTAATCGAACATTTTCCAGAGACGGGTCTCATCGCCGAAGCTGTCGTATCCCATGCGGATGCCGTGGGTCATTGTTACTGCCCATTCACCTTTATCAATCACTCCTTGCAGATAATTCTCAAACCATTCCTGGGTGCGCTTGCTGCCAAGACTAACCTGATAGGTGCGCGTACCCACACGATCTTTACTGCAATATGCCACCGCCCCGTCGCTCTTCCTGTTGCCTGGATAGAAATAGGTGCGAGGGAAGATGCCAGTGTGCTGATAGATGAGTGTGTCGTTGTGCTGCACCTCGTAGCGCAGTTCATCCTGAGTCAGTTTTGATACGTTCTTGTGGTTGTAGCCATGACTCGTCATCTCCTGTCCATCCAGCGCCATTTCTTTTGCCTGTTTCCAGGTAAAGGTTTGCTTTTCGGGGTTCTTGGGCTGTTGGTTCATGCGTGAACCGATGAGGCAGAAGGTGCCCTTGATGCCCAGTTCTTTCATCTTCGGGAAGAGGATGGAGTATTGCTCCTTCAAGCCGTCATCGAAGGTGAAGGAGAGTGCCGCCTGCCTGTTGTCGGCATACTTGGCGATGGAAATACTTTGAGCATGAATGCCTGTAGGCACCATGCTCAAAAGTGAAAATATAATGTAACCTATTGATTTCATGTCTTTACTTGAGATGTTTCTTCTTTATTTTAGAAGCTTCTTCTTTTCGATGAGCTGGAACATCTTGTTGCCCAACTCCTGTGCTCCCTCGGCATCGAAGTGGAGAACATCGCTGCGCAGGCTGGCATTCGGCACATCTACCACATAGATGTTCTTGTCTTCCTGGGCGAGTCGGTGCTGCGCATCTTCTACACCTTGGCTCCACTGCTTGCTCTTGTGCGAGATGCCGCCTATGATGATAGGCAGGTTGGCATACTTCTTATTGCCTGTTTTCTCTACGAGATAAGTGCGGATATAGGTGAGCATCTGCTTCAGGTTGTGATAGTAGTTCTTTGCCTGATGACGGTCGCTCTCTCCCTGATGCCAGAGCATGAATTTGATGTCATATTCCTCCGGCAACTTGCTCAGCTGGTTGTCAATGCAGGCACCGATATTCTCGGTGAAAGCCTTGAGCAGACTCTTGCCGCCCTTATCGGAAGCCACGTTCTTGGCGAGATATTCTGGCGATGCATTCCAGTATTGATTGCTGGTGCTGCGGCAGAGGGTGTCGATTGCTGTGCCGCCCAGACTCTCCTTAATGACGTAGAAGTTCTTTTTGAGTTTCTTCTCTACGTTCCAATATACGATGGCATCGTAAGCCCAGCGACCCGGTTTGTTTCGGTTGTTGATTCGGGGCCAGAAGGTCTCGAACTTACCTTCGCCTGAGAGGCTGCTGGAACCGAAACTCCACTGGCAGTATTTGTATTTCTGCTTCTGGATTTCGGCAGGAAGGTCGGTGTTGTCAACTCGTCCATCAGTATTCGACTGGCCGGCTGTGAGGATTACCACGGCTGGCTGTTTCTTGGCAGCCGCTGGCATCAGGCTCATGGCTGCGAATAAAATGCAGATAATTTTCTTCATCTTCTGATTGTATTGTTATGTTGTTATTGATTTGCCTGCAAAAATACGCAATAAAAAGAAAAAAGACGTGGTTGAATCGTTCAAAACCACGCCTTTTTGTATCAATTATGCCTAGAAAGGCATAAATTTATGTGTATTAAAGCAACTCATCTTTTATTTCTGTGATGAAGTTATGGCATTTAGTATCCTTTGTTCTGGGTATAGAGACCCTTGCGAACTTCTATCTGACTTTGTGGGATAGGATAGAGATACATGTCGGCGTTCACACGGTTGGCGTATTGCTTGTAGGTGCCATTCTCGGTGTCATCATCATCAATGAACATCTGCTTGATGGTATCTACATACTCGTTTCTGCGAACCAGGTCAAACCATCTTACGCCTTCTTCGGCAAGTTCGTATCTGCGCTCATCCTGCACAGCCTTCTGGAATTCTTCTTCAGATAAGTTGATGTCCAGATCAGCAAGTCCTGCGCGGCGACGAATCTTGTTCACCACTTCTCTGCCTTCGATGGTATTGCCCACGCACTCTGCATAAAGCAACATGATGTCTTCGATGCGGAGTAGCTGGAAGTTCTGTGGCCAGTAGGTGCGATCTACGATGGTGGCATCCATATCCGACATTCCAAATTTGGCGCGCTTCACCTTGCTCTCGAAATACTTTGTATAGAACGTATTTCCTTCGCTGGTTACGATGTTACCGTCCTCGTCCACAGTCTCCTTGAGGTTGAGGGTTCCGTCGGCACGCTTGTCTAGATATTCTCCCGTAATTTCATCCTTGGCGATGAAGTGGCGCTGGAGTCCTCGCTCGATATACACATGGGTACCTGTTACGAGGTTGTTGCCGCACCAGTCTGTGCCAGGGTTGCTAGGCACGGTGAGTGTAACCATCGGATTTCCCTGTCCAGCTTCTGCTATATACTGAATCTCGAAGATGGCGTACTTGTTGTCGTTCTCGTGCAGCCAGCTCTGGTTCCAGGCATCCATATCTGCCATCCAATACTTGTTCCTGGCTGTGGCATAATCGATAACCTCCTTGAAGAGCTGTTGTGCCTCTGCTTTCTTGGCTGTATCGTTGAGTGGGAAGCCTGCCATGGTGAGATATACTTTACCCAGGAATCCCTTGGCTGCCACCTGGGTAAGGCGCTCGTTGTGTGCCTTGCCCTGATAGTCGGAAGCCGTCTCTGCCAGGTTTTCTACTGCATATTGCAAATCGGGTACGATGATGCTGTTATATACATCTACCGCCTCGCTCTGTCTCAATTCAAACGACTGGTTGGTAGTGAGAATATGGGTAGGAGCAGGAACTCTGCCAAAGAATCTGACCAGGTCGAAGTAAGCCAGGGCTCTGATGCAGCGTGCCTCTGCCTTATACTGCTTCTTTACTTTCAAGTCGTTGAAGTCGAGTGCCTCTATTTTGTCGAGGAAGGTGTTGGCGGCGGATACAATCTTGAAGTAATCGCTCCAGCATCCCGACACAATGTTGTCGGTAAGAAGACCATTGGCATTAAAGGTGGCCACATCGGCATAGTCGTTCTGCTTGCTGTCTGTGAGCACCCAGGTATTGTCTGAACGGAGTTCGCTCATGGCGAAGAGATACTTAGGTATAGGCTTCAGCGTTCCGTAAAGTCCGGTAAGAGCCTGGTCCATCTGAGCTTCTGTCTGGTAGAAGTTATCAGTGGTCTCCGTATTCTTTGGTGTTACCGTGAGGAAATCATCACAGGCTGTGAGACTCAGGGCTGCTACACCTATTATAATATACTGATATAGTTTCATAATCGTTTTGCTTGTTTAGAATTGAATATTTACACCAAAATTGAATGTTCTTGCCATTGGATATGCTCCGTAATCGTAGCTTGAGATGCGGCTTGTTGAGTTGTTGCTTTCTGGTGAATAACCTCCATCATATGAATCAATCATGAATACATTCTCTACACTGGCACTGAGGAGAACGTTACTGATAAATGCCTTTTTAGGCATGCGCCAGTTGTAAGAGAGGGTTACATTCTTCAACTTGATGAAGTCGCTGCTGTAGAGCCAGCGGTTATCATACTCTTCGTTGATACCCGATCCCCATGCACGTGGTGTATGGCCATCGCCCGGGTCGCTTTCAGAGAACCACATGTTCTTCCACTTTCTCAATACATTCACCGATGTTCCCATACCCTGACGGTCGAAGGCACGGCCTAGCGCACCATATATCTTACCACCAGTCTGTGCCGTAATGAGGAAAGAGGCTGTCCAATTCTTATACTTGAAGCTGTTGGTCATACCATAGGTGCATGATGGCTGCGGATGTCCCATGTGAACACGGTCGGCCTCGGTAATCTTACCATCTGGCACACCATCTGGACCACTGACATCACGATAACGAACCGTACCTACTACCGAACCTGTCTGGGTAGGATATTTCTTCAAATCCTCGGCAGTCTCGTAAACGCCTACAGCATCATAGAGATAGTATTCGCCTGCAGGGCGACCCACTTCAATAACCTGGGTAGAATGGTCATAGCCTGTAAAGATGGTAGAGTTAGCTCCCAAGTCAATCACCTTATTCTTGTTCCAGGAGAACTGGAAGTTGGTGGTCCAGCGCAATCTTCCCGTCAGGTTCTCTGTTTTCAATTCCAGTTCGATACCCGTGTTCCGGATATTGCCCACATTGGTATATCCACGTGTATAACCCATATCGGCAGGCAGGGTAATCTGATAAAGCATATCACGGATATTCTTCATGTAGTAATCCACAGCCAAAGAAATGCGATTGTTGAAGAGCCCCAGGTCGATACCGGCATTCCATGAATCCGTCTTCTGCCATCCCAAATCATCATTGGCGGTGCTTCCCGGGATGAAACCCGTGGTCAGTTTGCCGTCCTGGCTATAGTTGTTGTTACTGAGTATGCCATAGGCAGAGTTGCTCGGGATAGAGTTAGAGCCATTTACACCATAGCTTATACGGAGTTTTGCCTGATTTACCAGCCAGTTGTTCTTCCAGAACTTCTCGTTGCTGGCTCTCCATGCACCAGAAACGGCAGGGAAGGTGCCCCATTTCTTATTCTTTCCGAATCGGCTGCTACCATCTCTTCGGATGCTGGCATTGAGTAAATAGCGGCTATCGAAGCCATATTCTGCACGGCCAAAGTAAGATACCAGTCGGTCTTCTGTGTTATAAACAGCAGATACATTCTTCAATGTAACGGTGGTCATATCCGAGAATCCGCCATTCAGGGCATTGTTTGGATATTGTGTGGCACCAATGGTGTAAGAACTTCCGTCCTTGGTCATTTCCACAGACCAGCCGCCCACCACATTGAGATGATGCTTGCCGAAATCCTTGTTATAAGTGGCAGTGGCTTGACCTAAATATTTATGGCTGCGACTGCCTGTCCAGCTTCCGTCGCTATAATATCCTTCAGGATAAGAAGCCCAATATCTATTAAGGCTGCTTGGGGTGAAGCGATGGCGCTCGCTGTTGACAAACAGCCAGCTGCCCAAAACTTCGACTGTCAGTTCCGGAAGAATCTGATAACGGGCAAAAGCAGATGCATTGAGTCGGATTTTCTCGTCACGATAGCTGGAGTATTCCATGTTGGCAATAGGACTAATCGCACTTCCTGCCCAGAGATAGCGAGTGTATGGCTGGGCACCGGTATAGAGTCCGGCTTCGGCTTCGGCAACCGGAGCCAGGGTCAGGGCCAGCTGGGCGGTATTGCCCTTGCCGTCCACGTTGCCACCCTTGGTAACGGTAAATTGTGGAGCCAGGTCGAATCCCAAGGTCAACTTGTCCTTGACGGTGGTCTGTGCGCTCATCTTAAGATTGATGCGTTCGAATCCTGTCTTGATAACGATACCTTCCTGGTTGACATAGCCCAGGGAAGCACGGAAGTTGCTCTTCTTGTTGCCTGATGAAACAGAGAGGTTGTAATTTTGTGCCAGGGCTGTCTGGAAGATTTCCTTCTGCCAGTCGATGAGAGAGAGACCGCCATAGTTTGGCATATCCCATCGAGGATCGTTTACATAGTTTACGCTCACACTGCCGATGAAGGCGATGCGTTCAGCGTAAGTATCGGTTTCCTTTGCACCCTTTAATCCATATTGGTTGACGTAGCGCACATTGTTAGCCTTCTTTCTCCATTCAATCCACTCAGTAGGACTCATGATGTCCATGTATCGTTCGGGAGCGTTCAGGGAATAGTCGGCACTGAAGTTTACTCTCACCTTGCCCTCATCATTACCTTTCTTGGATGTGATGATTACTACACCATTGGCACCACGGCTTCCATAGATGGCGCTGGAAGATGCATCCTTCAATACCTCGATGCTCTCGATGTCCTGAGGGTTGAGGTTGACGAGGTCGAAGTCTTCGTCCATAGGAACGCCATCTACCACGAAGAGAGGATTTGAGTTGCCACTCTCGTTGATAGATGTTGCACCACGCACGTTGATCTGAACCCCACTGCCTGGCGCACCGCTGGTGGTACGGATTTCAACACCAGCCAACTCTCCCTGCAAAGCACTTGCAATATTGCTCACAGGACGGTCTTTCAACTGGTCTCCCTTTACTTTGGCTACGGCATTGGTTACATCGCCTTTTTTAACGGAACCATAACCGATGACCACCACTTCGTCCATCATTTTGGAATCTTCCTGCAGGGTGGTACTAGCCTTATTGCCTTTGATGCTGACTTTCTTGGTCTTCATGCCGATGTAGGAAACTTCCACCTGGTGGGTGCCATTAGGAACCGACAGGGTGTATTTGCCATCCATATCGGTAACGGTGCCCTGTTTGCCCACCTTGATGGTGGCGCCAATCACCGGGTCGCCGTTTCCGTCGGTGATGACACCATGGATGGTCTTTGTGTTTTGTGCCATGCCAGAGATGCTGGCTGAGGCTAAGAGTAGGGTGAATAATATATGTTTCATGACTTATTCTTCTTCTATTGTATTAAACTTGCTCCAGAGTTTGTCGGCTTCGTATGCACTCTTGCTGCCTGTAGGCACATAGAGTGTAGCCTTCGAAATATAATCGCCCAGGGAATCTTGCAATGCCGGAGGGGTTGTTGCCTTGACATGAACCTTGGTCAGTTTGCTGGCTCTGTAGAAAACGTTGCCGCCCATCTTGCTGACGGTGCTTGGCAGAGTGATTTCCCTGACGGCTGAGCAACCCAGGAAGGCACGTTCGCCGATGGTGGTGATGCCCTCGTTGAGCTCTATCTTGCTTGCCTTGGCGCAGTTGGCGAATGCCAGGCTGCCGATGGTCTTCACCTGCTCTGGCAGGGTGAAGGCTTCCATCTTCTTGCATTGGGCGAAACAGGCGCCTGGGATTTCCTGGATGGATGCAGGGATGTTGACGGCTGTCATCGCCGAACAGTTGACGAATGCACCCTGTCCGAAGGTGGTAATGGTTTCCGGAAGGGTGAGTTGGGCGAGCGTAGTGTTGTTGGCGAAAGCCATCTCATCTACGCTGGTTACCCGGTAAGTCTTTCCATCCACGGTGAAAGTCTCTGGGATGGTTACTGATCCTACGTAGGTGGTCAGTTTTGCCTGGTTGTTGTCGTTGAGCTGTATGGGATATTTGCGGTTGTAGGTAACCATGGCAGTGCCATCCCCATTGTCGAAGAAGAAAATCTTGCTTTCATCTTCCAGTGTATAGGCTATTTGCCCACGAGTAAAATATTCCTTGTCGCCATCCACCGTGTCGCTGCTGCAGGATGTGATGATGCAGCAAGCGACAAGGATGGCTTGAATCATGAAAGTTTTCTTGTTCATTGTTTTGAGTTTTATATCTGTGACACGTGAAATGATTTTATTCTTTCTATTTGGCTGTTGCGTTGCCGTTGCTCTGTCTGCGCTCGATGGTGATGCTTTCCTGTTTGTTTGGACTCACCAGATAAGCTCGCTTGATGCGCAGCGAAGTCTTTCCGTCGGCTGGGATAAAGGTAATCTTCTTCTTCTCGCTGGTAAAGAGATAATTGTAGCCGCCTTTTTCCTTGGCTTTGATGGCTTCGGTCTTTTCGCTCACCCTGAGCAGGTTCTGCTTTTGACGCTTGAACATCGGAGCCTCTGTGGTGGCTGTAAGCGAATACTCGGTGTTGGGCTTGCCTCTTACGATAATCCCTACGTTCATAGGTATCACGTTGCCCACCTTTACGAGTTTTACCAGGTTGCTCTCTGTGCCTTGAATCACGCCGTAGGCAATCAGACCTTCTGGAACTGCGAGGTTTTCGCCTGAAAGATTGCCGAATACGGCATAACCATCGGCTCCCGTCTTTACCATATAGTAGTTCCAGTCTTCTTCTGCAGAATCGGAATCATTCTTAGGACTGGCAACAATGGCTATCTTTCCGTCATTTTTTGGAAGATAAATCTTGTTGATGTTGATGTATTTCTTGAGGATATTTGCCTTGTACATCAGCTGTGCCACCAGTTGGGCGTTTACTCTTGCACCCAGTTCGTTGGTGTGGGTAGAACCGCCGGCTGGGAAAAACTGCTTGCAGCCTTCTGGTCCCCAGGATTCCATATATTCCTTGCAGGCTGCTGTGAGGTTGAGGCATTCCACTTTTAGGGAATCGGCCACCTTCTTCATGTGATGAGGGTAGTCGTAGGTGTGGTCATTCTCATCCACGCCATGTGCCTTGCCATTGTCTATACGTCCGAGGCGTGAAATCTTGGTGCCCTCGAAGAGCTTGCGGCAAATGGATGTCACAAGGATAGGAGTGGCACCAAGCTCACGCGTCTCACATATAAACCTACTTAAATATTCGCGATAAACATCAGTCGCTACTGATTTCTGGTCGTTATGGCCGAATTGAATGAGGACATAGTCCCCTTTTTTGATTTCTGTTTTGACCTTAGGCCAAAACTTGCGATAGAAACTGCGGGCACTCTCACCACGGTCGCCCCAGTTTTTCACTGTCATGCCGTTGGTGAAATAATCGCCAAACACTTGTCCCCATCCATACATTCCTTTCTGGTCTGGTTCGTTCTGGTCATAGTCTGCCATGGTAGAATCACCTATGGTGTGAATCTTTGCATTTACATTCAACACCATGGTCAGTAGGGCTAATGCTATGACGAGAATTCTTTTTATGTTACTTTTGATTGTCATAATTATTTTTGTTTATAAGTTTAAAATCTGTGATTGTCTGTTGGATTGTTCCTGCTGCAAAAGTAAGATATTTCCATCAATATGCTTTGTTCTATCGTGCATATTGATGGAAATTTATACTTCTTATCTGTTTCTGTATTCATTTACCAGGCGTTGGTAATCAGCAAAGTTGTATCCATATCCGCTCGGCTGGGTTGGTTCGAGGAAATGGAAAGATGGCAGCATGCCTTGGCTGTCTCGTTCTGCCAGCAGTTCTTGGGCATCCAGACTCTTGAAACTGCTCTTTGTCAGTTTCTTGTCGTTGTCCCACTTCTGGGTGGCTTCATTCCAGTTGAAGGAGTTGTTCTGTATGGTGCAGTCCTTTCTGTCTCCGTCAACCTTCATCAGATGTTTGTTGCTCTTGATGGCATCCGAACCGTATGAGAGGCAGTTTTCTATGATGTGACCATAGCCGTTTACATTGCTGTTGCCCGTTTCGGTTCTGTCCTTTCTGTTGGTCATATTATAGTTGGCACCGCCGTTCTTATAGGCCGAGCAATGGATGAAGTGCAGACCTCCCAGATGGTGGTTGGCATAGAAACCATTGGCACGGTTGGCAGCCGAGATGCAGTTTTCGGCAATATGCATCGGAGCTTTATCAAACTTCGTTCTGGCCACTTTTCCCATGCCATAGCCTCCGCATTTGAATCCGTTTCCATCTGCTATCTTCTTGTCTTCGCCATTGATGCTGGCAAATCCATTCTTGTAGGCGATGCTATAGAGGAACTTCACCGGGGCTTGGGCGTTGATGAGATCGTAACCGTCATCGCTGTTATACCAGGCTCTGCAACCGATGAATACATTCTCTTCGCTGTCGAGTGTTCCCGGGTGGCATCCGAATCCGTCGCTATTGCCGCCTTTTCCGTTTTCCGAAACGGTATCGAAGTTGTTGTAGGCATCACAATTGATGAAGTAGTTGTGTGCACATTTCTTGATGAGATAGAATCCTATTCCCATGCCGTCGTGAGCAGAGACGTTCTCCAGCTTGTTATGAGAAGCATTGAATATTCTGAAGTTTTCGCTTTGGGTATGATGGGGTTGTGTTACCTGAATACCGATGCTCTCAATGTTCTTGATGTGGAGATAGCTGCCTCTCAGCAGGAATCCGGTGATGCGGGCATCCGGTTTTACCTCCGAGAAATCGAACACGGGGCGTTTGCCTTGGTCATCCGTCATGCCGATGTAGCTGATGCGCTTCTGGGCTGTTCCACTCTTATCGAGCAGGAAGGCGACGGCATATACCTTTTGATAGGTGGGAGCCATCAGGTCTTTCTGCTTTACCTTGTAGGTTCCTGGCATGATAAAAATGGTGTCTCCTGGAGCTACGAGAGCTTGGGCTTGAGCAAGAGAGGCGAAGGCTTTTGACTTGCTTAAACCGTTGTTCTTGTCTTTGCCTTGTGGTGACACGTAATAGTTCTTGGCACTGAGTGCCATAGCCTGTGTCAGGATAGATAGTATACAAATGAATTTTTTCATGATGCTTGTTATTTATTGATGAATTTCTTTCCGTTGCGGATATATAGGTGGTTGCGGAGTGGATGAGTCACCCGCTTGCCATCCAGGGTGAAGTAATATCCGTCTTTTGATGGATTGATGGTGATATTGCCTATGCCCGTGGTTGCAGAATCTGTGTTGAAAGTTCCGTAGCCATAGTCCTTGCTTTCATCTTTCAATCGCATGAAGTTGATGGTTGGCAGACTGCCGTCTGTATTTCTTGCAGCTGTTAACTCTTCAAGGTTCAGGCTGTAGAAATCGGAGTCATTGAAGGCTTCATTCTCCCATACGTTGCCGGTGCAGGTAAACGAGTTGTCCTGGATAGTGCATTGGCTGATGTCGATGGATTTCACTATCTTGCTTGATCTGTAGGAGATATTATGGGTTACGATGTGCCCGTAGCCATCCACATCAATAGCATCATCAAGAGAACTTCCTTTTCTGTTGACGAAAGAGTAGTTATAACTGCCATTCCTGTAGGCTGAATTATGGTCGAACTTGACGCCGCCCAAGTGGTGATTGGTATAGAAACCATTGGCTTTGTTGCCCACCGACATGCAGTGGCTCACCTCGTGCATCGGTACAGAGGAAATTTTCACTTCCTTGCCCATACCGTAACCTCCTGCCTTGAATCCATTGCCATCGGCACGCCTGTTGCCGTCTTTGTCGAAACCATTGCGGTAGGCTATGCAGTATCTGGCAGTGGCTGCCGACTGACAGTTGATGAAATCGAATCCGTCGTCACTGTTTTGCCAGGCTCTGCAATATTCAAATACGTTGCCTTCGTAGTTTGCGCTGACATGACAGCCGAATCCGTCGCTGTTGCCGCCATTGTTTACAGAGATGTTCACGGAGTCGAAGTTGTTGTAGGCATCGCAATGGCTGATGATGTTATGTGCCGAACGTCCTGTAAGATAGAATCCGATTCCCATACCGTCGTGGGCTGCGATGTTATAGAATCTGCAGTAGCTTCCTCCGTTGATACGGATGTTTTCTGATTGTGTATTGCTCGAGGATTTGGGAACGTTGATGCCGATAACCTCGAAATTGGAGAACTCCAGGTATTTGGCACGGATATAGAATCCGGTGAGTCTTTTGCCGGTATTGATGGCAGAGAGGTCGAACACGGGTCGATTGCCCTGTGCATCCTGTACACCTTTATATATAATAGGTGAATCTGCTGTTCCGCTGGTAGCGAAATCGAAGATGATGTCCCAAACGTTGCTGGATGTCTTATCCATCATCTCGTTTTCTTTCACCTGGTAGGTTCCTGGCAGAATGTATACCACGTCACCTGCCTTTACTTTTTTCTGGGCTGTGGTCAGAGAGGCGAGAGGTGCATCCTCTCTGGTTCCTGCATTGTTGTCATTTCCGGTTGGGGAAATGTAGTAGTTGATGGCATGAAGTTGAAGTGATAATGCCATCAAAGATGCAAAGGAAATAAGTTTTTTCAAGTTGTTTGTCATGTTATTGCTTTTTTATGATTGTTTTGACGAATAAAAAAGTGAGTTTTTAAAAAGAAAACCTCTCGCATATTAAAAAAAAATATGGAGAGGTTTACATTTATAGAAACAAATTTACTCTTAACCTTTAATCGTCCCAAATGCCATAGTGCTTTCTGGAGAGAGCTGACTCTGGTGCAACAGGTCCCTCATCGAAGCCGATGTTTTCTGCATCACCTTGAACTCCAGATGCAGCCAGAATTGCATTCTCCAACTCTACGTTGCATATCTCTACGCGAGGTGCGATATATTGTTTTTTATTCATAATGATTGCCTTTTTAAAATGTTGTTTTCATCTTTTTTTGGAGCAGAAGTTTCGATTCTATGAACCGAAACTTCGTTTGGTTACTTGTTGATGAACTTCTTGCCGTTCATGATAACCATACCCTTGTATGACTTCTGAACCTTCTGACCTGCCAAGTTGAACATGATGCCATCATTCTTCTTAGCCTCGTTCTCAATACCATTGATGCCTGTTGTCTCACCATTACCACCAAAGTTGAAGAAAATAGCCTTTGCTGCAGCTGGGTTTTCCTTGATAGCCTTGGCGAGCTTGTCCTGGTCGCGGCGAATCTTATAGTATGCCTTGCCGGCAGCAAGTGTGCCTGCTTCTGTTGGAGCAAATACAACCTTGCCATCCTTTACACCAAGAATATAGTTGTGGAAGAACTTGCTGTCTGTATTCTTGTCGCCTGTATAGCCTAATTCTGTTTTCTCCAGAGTATAGTTTGAGATTACGGGGCGCAGCCCATAGTTCATATCTACCAGTGATTTTGTTCCATCTTCTCTCATGGCTGTGCCACAGTCGGTAGATGTCAGATCGTAACTCTCGTTACCCTTGCCTTCAAGAATCACACCTGTGCATGCAGGGATTGTCTCAACCTCAGTAAGTGCCAAAGTGATGGTTTCGTCTTTCTGGGTCTTCTGACCACCTGCGATGTAAGCCTTCAAACCTGTAGGTACTTTCCAAGCGTGAACATCAGAGAAAGTCATGACACCCTGCTCAGGCAAAGTAATTTTTTTTGTAGAAGCGGTTTCGTTTGTTGGAACAAACTTTACTGCATAGATTTGTGCAGCTTTTACGGCTGTGATATAATAGGTACCTGCCTGGTCGTTGTTTACGCTGGCTGTGAACTGTTCGCCCTTAGTAGGATTTGTAAATTCATCTTTCTTCTCGCCGTTGAAGTAAACGATGATGCCACGATCAGCATCTGTTCCTTCTGCATATACATAAAGTGTTCCTGCACATCCTGCATCGAAGGCAATGGCATCTTTGGTAATTTCAGAAGCCTTGGTTGGTGTTTTATTATATCCACCTGGTAATTTAATACCATAATTAATCTGATAAGTCTGGTCTCCCAATTTGACATCCTTTAAACTTTTAGCTACAGTAGAAGCTGATACAGGCTTTTCAGCTGTAGCTGCTGAATGTCCAACAATGTACAGTCCGCCATAATTAACAGGTGTGTCAAATGCTACATCTTCATTTCCTGCCTGGAACTGGTCGAAGTTCCAATACGTAGTCTGGGTGATGCCCTCTTGAGCGAAAGCTGACTTAGGGGCGATAGCCATAACGGCTAATGCAATAAGCGTGAAAATCTTTTTCATAATTGTTGTTGTTTTATTGTTTATATTAAATGATATTTCGCTAGGTAGGCTATCGTTTTGTTTTAGTTCAAGTGAAGCCTTGTCTAGTTTCTGCTGCAAAAGTATAAGGAATAGTGATGATACAAATGGAATATTGTGCAATATGATGGAAAATATCCGCATCAGTGCTTCTTTTTTTGTGTTTTTGTACATGAATACAAGTTTTTTTCGCTATTTTTGCAACACATTTCGTATAAACCGATTAAAAAACTGGCTAATGAATAAAAAGACGATTCTATGTGTTGAGGGCTTTATGATGTTGCTGCTGGCAACTTTTCTGCCACTCAAGATTGGTGCACAGAGTGTATATCAACTCTCTGTTGACAATGTATTGCCTACGAATTATGTTCGTACGATACAACAAGACAAGTATGGTTACCTTTGGTTTGCCACCACTTCGGGATTGGTGCGCTATGATGGGTATCAAACCGAAGTGTTGAAGCCGTCCACTGCGGGCAACCGTAAGTTCATGCAGGATTCCCGTATTTTAGGAATCAAGCCATGGGGAGACAGATTCTTGTGGATTCGTCTTCGTGGTCGTCTCTATAGCTGCTACGATATTGAGAAAAATGCCTTTGTAGATTTCACGGGCAATGGCAGCTATAGTCGACCCATCAAAGGTTACACCCTTCTTTCTGCTTCTGAGATGATGGTTTGGAACGAGAAGGGTGAGGGAAAACGCATCCGTTTTGATGGAAAGAACTTTGCCTCAATAAAAATGTCGCTCCCAGTTTCTGATGTAATCAACTACATTCAGGCAGGAAATAAGGAGCTTTTGGTGGCTGGTGATGGTACCATCTATCAATATAAAAACGGTAAGTTTGTTAATATCTTTTCAGCCTTCGTTAATAAATCGGTACGCAAGGTAATGGAAGCTTCCTACTGGGGTGAATCTATCTTCCTGACCACCAATGATGGCATCTATCAGTATCTGATAGAATCAAGACAGTTGGTTCGTTCTGCTTACAATCCTAAGCAGCCACATGTGGTGCAGGATAACATGGGCAATGCCATCATTCTGGCTTTTGATGGTAGCGACGTCTTCTATCTTACATCTAAGAAGACTTATCATTTCGAGGGCATCTATAATCAGCATCTCTTGCAGTTGAACAGTGAGCCACGCTATCAGTTTTATGCTGCAAGTGATGGAAAATTATGGATTTCCACCTATGGAAATGGACTCTTCTCTTATGATACCCAAAAGGAAAAGTTGGAGTCGTATGCTGACCTTCTCCCATCGCCTTATGTATATACTCCTTTTGTAGATAAGGCACATAATCTTTGGGTATCTCTGGAAAATATGGGTGTGTATGTCATCAACTTTGCCCAGTCGGAGGCCAGCTATCTATATTATAACGGTGATAGGTCGGGTATCAATCACGAAGATGATGTTCGCCTTCTCAAGCGTGTGGGCAAGAGTATTTATATCAGCAACATGCAGAATGGCAGTAAGGTGGCGGATGGACAGTTGAAGAACTTCCGGTCTTTTGATAGCTATCATGATGATATAACATCAGTGGCGCAGGATGCGAAGGGTAAGCTTTATGTGGGTACTCGAAAAAAAGGTGTCTTTGATGTTGATGGTGGTAAGAATCATGTGCATTCTGACAGTCCGGAATCTATCGGAAAGGGAAAACTCAGTGATATTCTTTTTGATCAGAAAAACAGAATGTGGGTTTCACTTTTCGATGCAGGACTGGAAGTTTATCTGAACGGGAAGTTTATTCATGTGATAGAGAGTAAGTCGTTGCAGGCTCGCAACATGGAGATGGATAAGCAGGGCAACATCTGGCTTTGCACCAGTCGGGGAGCCTTGCGTTTCAATCCTGATGAAATATTGCGTAACCACAAGGCTTTTCAGATGATTCATGTTTCGCCTACAGACCAGGTGAACGATGAGGTGCATAGCGTGTATGAGGACAGCAAGGGAAGAATATGGATAGGAAGCATCGGAAACGGTGTGAAGATGATAGATGGAAAGGATACCATTACTTATACCACCCGTGATGGCTTGGCAGATAATAATGTGCAGAGCATCGTGGAACATCGTCAGTCGGGAGATGTGTGGCTGGGTACTGATAACGGTATCTCCCGTTTCCGCAAGGGTACGTTCAATAATTTCTATTTTGGTGCCAACTCATTGGAGAATGCCTGTACGGAGGATAATGCTGTGGAGTTGGACAATGGCAACCTTGCCTTTGCCACCCATCATGGTGTGATGACCTTCAATCCGGGTGATATCCACGAGAGCAAGCCTGTTTTCCCTCTAGCGATTACCAAGATAGAGGCAAATGGTATCTCTATTGGAGAATTGGAAGGGGATGAGGCTCGATTGGATGGTACACTGACCCGTTCCCGGGAATTCTCCATCAGCTATCATCTGAATTCGCTCACCTTCTATTTTTCGGATTTCTATTATGCCAAGAAGAATGGTAGCTCATTCACCTATTATCTCAAGGGGTATGACAAGGATTGGAGCAATCTCTCGCGTATCAACTTTGCGCAATATCGCAATCTGCCAGTGGGGCATTATACTCTGCACGTGCGTTCTTGCAATGCCAACGGTGTGTGGTCGCCAAAAGAGGTGACGCTCAAAATAGAGGTGCGCCCGCCTTTCTATGCCACCTGGTGGGCATACCTTATATATATAGCACTCGTGGCGCTCGCCATCTATTATGTATATGTCAACTTCCGCCGTATCAACAATCTGCGCAACAAGGTGAAGGTGGAAAACCAGCTCACGGAGTATAAACTTCGCTTCTTCACCAATATCTCGCACGAGTTCCGTACGCCGCTTACTATCATCAAGGGTGATATGGACCGACTCAAGACCGTGGACAAGGTGCCGGGAGAGATGAAGCAGCCACTCTCGTCGATGGCGAAGAGTGTGGAGAGAATGATGAGACTCATCAACCAGCTCCTGGAGTTCAGAAAGATGCAGAACGACAAGCTGCAGCTTGCCTTGGAGAAAACGGATGTCATCGCCTTTCTGCAAGACATCTTCTTGAACTTCAGTAATATTGCCGAGGGTAAGCATATCAACTTCATGTTCCTGCCTTTTGATAAGAGTTACGAGATGTATGTGGATCGCAACTATCTGGACAAGATTATCTACAATCTCCTGTCGAATGCGTTGAAATATACCCCGAGTCATGGGGATGTAGCTTTGCGCGTATCGCTGAATGCCAATCAGCATTTGCTCATATCTGTAGAGGATACGGGAGTGGGTGTTGAGAAATCGAAGCAAGATCAGCTTTTCCAGCGTTTCAACCGTAGCAATTATTCGCACGATAGCATCGGTATCGGTTTGCATCTTACGGCAGAACTGGTGCGTGTACATCATGGAGAAATCTCTTATCACGACAATCAGCCTCATGGCAGTATCTTCCGTGTGGAACTGCCTGTGGATGAAAATGTGTATGAGGAGAA
>OQVP01000018.1_pt1 | contig 50685 bp, 55 predicted proteins | sample 1691541 | NCBI WGS metagenome assembly OQVP01 (sample SAMN03418258, study PRJEB22391) | human gut metagenome | biome: human-gut; feature: organic feature; material: feces | host: Homo sapiens | place: Tanzania | collected 2013-01 | reverse complement strand
CTTTGCAAAAGGCGGTAAACCACATAGTTTGGAATGTGGAGGGAAAGGTGAGGGAATGGGCAATGCGCGACAGTGTGCTTGTGGTTTTCACCGGTCCGATTCTCTCCAAGCAGATGCCTACCATTGGCAAAACGAGCAAAATTGCCGTGCCTGGGCAGTTTTTCAAGGTGGTGTTTGCCCCTTATGCCCGTCCGTCGCGCACCATCGCGTTTGTGATGCCCAACGCCGATGCCGACAAACTCTGCTCGGAATATGCCGTGAGTGTGGACGAGGTGGAACGCCTCACCGGCTTCGACTTTTTCAGCACACTCCCCGATGCCGAGCAGCGCCGACTTGAATCGGGAGTTGATGCCGACAGTTGGTTTCAGTTTTAAAAATGTAATTTTCAACGCAATATGAAGAAATTATCATACTCCATTATCGCCCTGCTGCTGAGCGCTGGGATTGTGTGCTTTGCTGTTAAGTTCACCGCAGGGCAAACTGCCGATGCCGAAGTGCCGAAGGTGGAGAATGTGGAGAAGAAAAGCCCCGTTGGCAAACTTGTCAGCACCGACAAGAATCCGCTCCTGCTGGTGAAGTTGCCGCAAGGGGTGGCTAACCAGCGCATCAACCACATGGCGTATGTGTGCTATTTCAACAAGGAGCACCGCATCCCCAACTGCGTAATCTACGAACTGTCGGCCACCGAAGTGGCTCAATGCGACGCCCCTGGCGCAGAGCGACGCAAGAACTATAAGTTTCTTGCCGACCCGAAATGCCCCGACAGCCCCGATTGGTATGAATACCGTGGCTCTGGCTACGACCGTGGGCACATGGTGCCTGCCAACGATATGAAGTGGGACAAAACCGCCATGAAGGAATGTTTCTACATGACGAATATGTGTCCGCAACTCCATGCGCTGAACGATGGTTGCTGGCGACAACTCGAAATGGCTGTTCACCGTTGGGCGAAGCGCGACAAGCGGTTGATTGTGGCGGCAGGACCGGTGTTGAAAAATAAGATGAAGCGCATTGGCACTGACAAAAATATATCGGTGCCGGGAGCGTTCTTCAAGGTGATTTATGCGCCCAACCAGGACCGCGCCATCGGCTTCATCTTCAATAATGAGAAAATCCGTGGTTCCTACACCAAGCATGTGGTGAGCGTTGACTATATCGAACGAATGACCGGGCTCGACTTTTTCTCGGCAGTTGACGATAAATTAGAACGACAGATGGAGGCGAATGCCGACATTGAAATGTGGACCAGCACTAACAAAAAATAAACGAATGACGACAATCAACAACGATACAATTGTGGCTATCAGCACACCCCACGGAATGGGTGGCATAGCAGTGGTGAGAGTGAGTGGCGACGACGCCATATCTATCGTGGCGAAGCGATGGAAGGGCGCGCCAATCAGCGAAATGAAAAGCCACACGGCGCACTTTGGGCACCTGCTCGACACCTGTGGCGAACTGCTCGACGAGGTGGTGCTCACCCTGTTTCGCGGGCCGCACTCTTTCACAGGCGAAGATGTGATTGAAATCGCTTGCCACGGCTCGATGTGGATTCAGCAGCAAGTGGTGAACACGCTGATTGACGCTGGCTGCCGCTCGGCCACTGGCGGCGAATTTACGCAACGCGCCTTCGGAAACGGCAAACTCGACCTTTCGCAAGCCGAAGCCATTGCCGATGTGATTGCATCGTCGTCGCGCGCATCGCACCGTGTGGCAATGAACCAGATGCGTGGCGCTTTCAGCCGCCGCCTCACCAGTTTGCGCGCCCAGTTGCTCCAATTCGTGTCGCTGATTGAACTCGAACTCGATTTCAGCGAGGAGGAGGTGAACTTTGCCGACCGTGGCAAACTCATCGACCTGGCAACAGGAATCAAGTCGGTCATCTACAGCCTTGCCGATTCCTACAGTGCTGGCAACGCCATCAAAAACGGTCTGCCTGTGGCTATCGTGGGGCAGACCAACGCTGGCAAATCCACCTTGCTCAACGCTCTGCTCGGCGACGACCGTGCTTTAGTGAGCGACATCAAAGGCACCACACGCGATGTGATAGAAGACACCATCACCCTCGGTGGCACGCTCTTCCGTTTTATCGACACCGCTGGCATTCGTGAATCGGGCGACGTGATTGAGAACATGGGTATCGAACGCTCGTTCAAAAAACTCGACGAGGCGCAACTCGTGCTGTGGGTGGTTGACCCAAATGAGGGAGCCGACGAGATAGCCACCTTCAGCCAGCAGATATTGCCACGCTGCGAAGGCAAAAAACTGCTCGTGGTGGTCAACAAAATCGACACCACCGACCAAGCCACCCAAACCGAAGTGGCACGCGTGATAGAGCAGCAAATCAGCGGCAACGTGGAAGCCCAAACCATCTACGTTTCGGCACGCGACGGCCAAAATATGGAAGCCCTCAACCAAGCCATCATCAAGATGGCGGCACTGCCATCGGTAGCCGACGACGAAGCCGTAATCGTCACCAACGCACGCCATTACGAAGCCCTCGTGCGCGCAGGCGAAGCCATCACACGCAGCATCGACGGCCTCTACAGCGGCCTCAGCGGCGACTTCGTGAGCCAAGACATCCGCGAATGTATGCACTACCTCGGCGAAATCACAGGCGAAATCTCCACCGACGACATCCTCGGCGAAATCTTCTCCCACTTCTGCATCGGAAAATAATCCTCAAAAATCGACTTTTGCAGGAATTGACGAATAATTGTTGCTATTCTGTTGCTAAAATTTCATAAACAAAGTTTTATAAATTGATTATCAAATAGTTATGCAAACAAACTGAGTTGCTGCATCGGAAAGTCCCGCGACTGCGGCTATAATGTCGGAGTGTTCTACTCGGTAATCAAGGGCAACAACGCCAACACATGGTCTTTCGGCGGAGAGTATCTCCAGACCTAGCCCTACGGCGAGAAAGGTAGAATCCCCGTCGCTCAGTTTACCGGCGAAGTCGGTTATAATCTCCATATCATCAGCAACTACTCTCAGACATTTCACCTCTATGGCGGTGTTTCCGCTCTCGGCGGTTATGAGACGGTAAACTGGGGCAAGCAGGTATTGAAAGACGGTGCCACTATCGGAGCCAATAATGCCTTTATCTACAGCGGTGCGTTGACAGTGGCGACTGACTTCTATCTCTCTGACCACTTCATTCTCGGTGCCCATGTCAAGGAGCGTTTCGTGTTCGGTAACGACACCGACCACTTCCTTACTCAGTTCGGTGTCCATGTCAAATTTGTAATCGAATAACCTATGAGATACACAAAGATTGACATCAGGAACATACCGCTGACGGAGTTCATGGCTGCTCTCGGAGAAAAGCCTGTCAAGGCTTTCGGGGATATGAAGCTTTACTATGCGCCGCAGCGAGACGACCCGGAGCCGATGCTGGTGGTCGATACCAATACAAACCGATGGTACGACCACGCCACTGACCAGAGTGGCGACATCATCGACCTCGCCGCCCTGAAGATGAATCCCAATCTCTACATGGATCCGCGTGACTTCATCCTGAAGTATATGAACGAGTATGAGCAGGGCAAGGAACTTTCGGCAATGGCACGTCACCCACAGCAGCCGACGGTTGTCGGCGTTGACATAAAGAAAGTGAAACTCACTGACTTTATGAAGGCTCTCGGTCAGGAACACCCTGTGGCAGCCGACGGCAATCTGAGGATTTACAATGCGCCATACGATGACAAGCCAGGACCGACAATGGTAATCAACATCGAGACAAACCTCTGGCGTGATACCAAGTCCGGCGCATACGGCGGAATCTATGACCTCGCCTATGAGTTAACAGGTTCGTGCAATATGTCGGAACTTAACCGATATATCGCCTCTGAAATGTCGGCTCTGGAGAAGTCCAAGGATAAGGAACAGAAGACTGAGCCACCCAAGCAGGAACCAGAGCCTGATAAACCGAAACGGAAGATGCGCCTATGAATATCGACGAAATCCGTAAAATTTCGCTTGTCGAGTTCCTGAATCAGTTGGGGTATCAGCCTACCGGACGCGACAGCAAAGGTCTCTGGTTTTACGCTCCGTATCGCAGTGAGAGAAAACCATCGTTCCATGTCAATCCACGGAGAAATCTGTGGTATGACTTTGGAACGGGCGCGGGTGGCGACATCTTCTCGCTTGCCGGAGAAATGTCGGGTGAAATGGACTTTTTGAGGCAAGCCGATTACATCGCGGAGAAGATGCGCCTCCCGGTCGCTTCATCGTCGGAACGACGCTTTGCCTCTGCAAAGAACCCCTATAAGCCAACGCCGTTTGTCGAGGAACCGACATTTGAGAATATCGAAGTGTCGCGTCTGGAGTCGCCTGTGCTGTTACGTTATCTTGCCGACCGAGGCATACCAAAAGAGATTGCTCAACGCTACTGTGTGCAGGTGGATTATGAGCTTCATGGCAAGCGGTACTATGCCATAGGCTTTGAGAACAATGCACATGGTTTTGAGCTGCGTAATTCTTTCTTCAAGGGGTCATATCCGCCAAAGCACATAACCCACATTGTCAACGGCGCCCGGTGTAATGTGTTTGAGGGCTTTATCGACTTCCTTTCGGCGGAACGCCTCGGCTATAACGACGGTCTTGACACTATCGTGCTCAACTCGGTCACCAACATTCAGAAAGCGATTGCTCCTCTCGGTGACTACACCGTCATCCAGTGCTATCTTGACAATGACGCTGCCGGTCGTGCAGCTCTCGCCAGACTCAGGCGAGAGTTCGGCGACCGGGTCATGGATAAATCGGCACTATATCCCAACCACAAGGATCTGAACGACTACCTCATGTCGCTCTATCCGAAAAAATCAACAAAACTCAAACTCTGAAAAACGTGAAAACAATCATCAACAAAATCGGTGACATCCGCCTTACTCCCGGCCGATTCTTCGGGTTCTTTCTCCGTTCCACTACGAAAGCGCGTTGCGGTTACTGGGCAATCCTCTTCACTCTCGTCCTCGCTCTGACCTCCTGTTCCGACGACCTCGACGTGCAGCAGTCCTATCCCTTCACCGTGGAAGTCATGCCATACGGCGACAAAATCACAAAGGGCGAGACCGTCGAGCTGCGCTTCGAAATCAAACCCGAAGGCAACTATGCCAATACCCTCTACACAATCCGCTACTTCCAGTATGACGGTGAGGGAACGCTCAAACTTGTTGACGGGCCGGTGTTGGTCAACAACGACCGAGTGCTTCTCGAAAGCAAGACCTTCCGGCTGAACTACACCGCCCAGTCCTCCGACGCTCATAAATTCCTCGTGGTGGTAGAAGACAACTTCGGCTCAACCCCGTGGGAGCAGACTTTCGAGTTCAACAGCAAGGACAGCGGCGATGATAACGGAGGCAAGATTCCCTGCATCATCACGCCTGTGAATCCCGGAACCATAACACCCATCGGCTTATGAAAAGAATCCTGATATTCCTCATGGCGATAGTGACCATCGCGGTCACTTCGCCAGCCTTCGCCTCAAAACGAAGTATAATGGAGCTGCCGCTCTTGAGCGGGCAGTATTGATAATCAAAAAGTTTGAAACGCTCCATAAACCGAAGCACTGGCCCTATGTCGGCTACGGTCATCAAGTCCAGCCGGGCGAACCATACCGCCGAGGCGTGCAGCTAACCGAGGAACAGGCTGACGCATTGCTCCGCAAAGACCTCGCCAAGTGCTGTGCTCTCTACTCCCAGTACGGTAAGGACTCCGTTCTTCTCGGCGCACTCGCCTACAACTGTGGTCCCGGAGTGGTCAACAAAAGTAGCATCCTGAAAAAACTGAAATCAGGCAACCGCAATATCTTCAAAGCCTACACCTCCCACTGCCGCTACAAAGGCAAATGGCATAAAGGATTATATAATAGAAGATTGACGGAGCTTGCTGCACTTTTCGCCCCATAAAGATAACTCCCGTATAATTCATGTTGATTATGCGGGAGTTTTTGTGTGTTAAAATATTAGAAACCGATTTTGGGGCGATTGTTATGAGATAGTCTTTCAAGCTGACACGAATTTATTATCTCCTGAACATCAATAGAATCATTGCCTTTCAGAATGGCATTGACCGAATGTTTGCGTGCAATATTTTCTATTTCCCCACCGGACAAGTCAAATTGTGATGCAAGAGTCTGAGCATCGTGTTCCGAAAGGTCTGGAAGCATTGTCAGCCAAATCTTTGCCCGTGATTCGACAGATGGTTTGTCAAAACGAATTTTGTATAGGAAGCGACGCTCGAATGCTTTGTCAAGATTGGTGGTCAGATTGGTAGTGGCTATCATAATGCCTTCGAGGGTTTCCATTTCCTGAAGTATTATGTTCTGAATGGAGTTCTCCATCTTGTCAACGGCGCGTGCTGCCCCCTCCATTCTGACACCCAACACAGCGTCAGCCTCATTGAAAAGCAGTATCGGTGCAAGCTTTGAGTTCTTGCAGATGTTGCGGTAACGGTCAAAAAGAGCCTTGATGTTTTTCTCGCTTTCGCCTACCCAGCAACTCTTAATCTTATCAACATCGACGCGCATGATGTCACGACCGGTCTGCCGTGCAAGCTGATAGACAGTCTCGGTCTTACCTGTGCCGGGAGCACCGTAGAAGATGCAGCAGAATCCGGGTCTCATGCCTGCGGAGCGAAGACGGCTCTGCACTTCGTTAAACCGGCTTTCTGAAAGGATGGATGACAGTTCGGTTATCTGGTCGCATTCAGAAGTGTTGTATATAAGATTCTTTTCTACAAGAGTCTTCGCTTTTATAAGCCCTTTGACTGATTTGCCTGTTTCGTTGATATTAAGCTCGCAAAGGAGTTCCTCTTTAGCTTTGTCAGTCAGTTTGAAGGCATCAGAACGAGCCATGCCGTCTTCATTGACATTCTCGATAAGCTCTTTCTCAAAGAGTTCTGATTCGCGGGTACGAAATTCCCGTTTTACCCAACTCGGAATTTCATTGTCGTCGAATATGTCGTCAATGTCATGGAACCCGATATTGTCATCGTTTTTTTCCACAAACAAATGAGCCATAAAGACAAATAGCAGAGTATCTTCATCGCCAAAACCACAGCGACGCAACTCCGTGGCAAACTTAGTATCCTTGATTTCCTCAAGCATATCCATTGTCTGCTCCATCAAGGAATCGTGGGTCAGTTCATCATCATCTTTTTCGTTCATAAGCTTGTCGAATCTATCGAAGAACGCCTGAGTATCAGCCACAGGTTCTTCCTCATGGATGTATGGCTGATTCTTGCGTAAGGATTTCAGAACGGATCTGGGAACACGGTAGCTTAACGATTTACGACTACGTGATGCACGAAGATAATGCTTGGATTCAAGAATATCTATGTCATCGGAAAGTCGCAGAATCTTGGTAGTGCGACAACCGGCATATTTGGCAATTTCTGAGATCATGATGCGGCTATCCTCGCTTCTGTCAACAAACATGGCGAGTAAAACCACCTGCATGGCAGATACTTTCAATTTGCGGGCTGCATATTTTATATGAGACGAGGCTTTCTCCAGAAAGTCATCATCAAGATTAGAGTCTTCGGCAAGTTCAACGATATACTCAAACGCCTCCAGAACGCTTTTGGGTTTAGCATTCTTTGCATCATTCTTTTGTTTTGATTTGTCGGCGTTTTTTGCTTTGTGAAGGTCTAATTCTCTCATTGCTTATATGTATTGTTGTACGATGCAAAATTATAATCAGAGTGTATCAAAATGCGATACAGCATATAAAATTTACAGTGGCCCTGAAAATTTTTTGACAGGATTACCACGCTCCAGATTGTCATGGTTATTCCATTGGCGTGACTGAGAATCGGCTAAAGTTTAATCATTTTGTTGACGGAGTTTTAATAGAAGTCGCTCTCTTGCAAGAGACTTGTTTTGCGATTGGGAGCGTTCATCAGAGCATTTTACAGATTGTCCGGTTGGGATATGAGTTGCACGCACTGCTGTCTCTACCTTATTGACGTTCTGACCGCCTTTCCCACCTGATCGACAAGTTTCATAAACGATGTCCGATTCATCAATATGCGGCAGTTCCACATCATCAAAAAAGTTGATGCCGACAAACCAGTTGGAGCGTTTGTGTCCCGGACGATAAGGATTCTTGGTTGAACGCCATAGCACAGTGCCTTTCCACTCTTCAACAATAGACGTTGGGATTGCTTCGTCGGTGGTGAATGTCATTGACATGAAACAGCCTTCCACCTGATTGTGTGGTTCACAATCAGCAAGTTGTATGGATGGAATTTCCTTTAGCAGTTCGTGTGTCACGAGAGTAACGGCTCTTGCACATTCCACCGGACCACGTCCGGCTGTGATTTGTATATAGTGTTTCATTCTCCGTTGTCTTTGATGTTAAGTTAGGGTTTTATCATTGCAATCACATCAACCGTTGGACAGATAAGTTCGAGTATCTCCTCGGTGGGTTTGTAGGCCATTGGAGATTCATCAATAGCACCAGTGCAAACTGATGATGAGTAGATCCCGGTCATTGAATCTTCAAATTCACTCATTGATATTTGTTTTTTGGCTTGAGCTCTACTCATGATGCGTCCGGCGCCATGTGGCGCGGTATTGAGCCAATGGCCATTCCCTTTCCCTATGCAGATTGCTATGCCGTCGCGCATATTGAACGGGATTGCTACTTTTCTACCCTCGGATGCGTCTATCGCACCTTTGCGTAACATAGGCACGTCGTCCGTTACCGATATATAGTTGTGTGAGGTAAAAATTGATTCTGTGCATTTTGCCTTACACAACTTTTTGAGTATAGCGAATATACGGTCGCAGATAAGCTGATGATTGTAGAGTGCGTATGCCTGGGCTATAATCATATCTGACAAATAACCGCGCAGGGCATCACCCCAGAGAAACCTTGTGAATTTGGCGCGTTTGGGATTCTGTGCAATATTGCGCCAATGATTGGCTACCTTTACTCCGAGATTTCGTGAACCACAGTGAATTGTCAGCCAACCGTCGCCGGATTCGATATCTTCACCATACTCAATAAAGTGATTGCCACCACCGAGTGTGCCGAGACTTTTGTAGAATATCCCTTCCTGAAGCTTGATGCGACGGCAGAAGTCAGTGATGAAACTTGCATCTATGCGAGGAGCTTCATTGACAAGGTCAGGAGCAGCGGAGCGGGCCTTCTGATACTGTGTATTGAGAAAGTGGAACAACTCTTTCTCATTGAGTGAGTTCTTCGCGCAGATGTCAGTGCCTGTTGGTATAGCCTCTCGGATGCGATGGTCAAGCAGCGGGTAGTCCTCCGGATTGACGCTGCAAGATAGTTTGTGCATAGAGATAGTGCAACCGATGTCAACGCCAACATGGTCGGGATTGACATACATTCCTATCGGATAGGCTGTGCCTACATTACACGAGCTCCCGGCATGAACATCGGGCATCTGCACGATATGCACACCCTCCATTGCCGGATGGTCGCATAGTTCAGTTATCCAGTCGAGAGCCGACTGCTCTATATTATCGGTGAAAATCTCAACCGATGTTGTTTTTCCATTTATAATCATGTCGCAAAGTTGAAATGTGTGTGCGCAATGGATTTGCGCACTACTATAAATTTTGCTATTTTTGTAAAAAAATATCTGATTATGCCTATAAATCGCGCCACTCTCATAAGAATATCGACCATTGACAAGTGTCTTCAGAACCATTATCGACGTTGGACTATCAATGATTTGATTGATGCCTGCACCGATGCGCTGGCGGAATTTGAAGGACGAAGCAATCCTGTCAGTCGCCGGACGTTTCAGAACGACCTTGCTTTGATGCGTAGCGACCGCTTAGGCTACAATGCCCCGATTGTCGTCAGGGAAAACAAGTATTATGAATATGAAGACCCTAATTTCAGCATCACGCATCTTCCGCTGAATGATGAAGGTCTTGATGCTCTCAACTCGGCTTTGGACATCTTACGCCAGTTGCAGGGCTTTCCGCAGTTGGCATCATCTATTGACACAATAAGCAAGCTCAACGAGCAGATTTCGCGACATACGGGCACATCGCTTCCGGCTATGGATATGGAACATGTGGCAGGATATAAGGGGGCAAAATTTATAGGCGACATATATGATGCGGTGCGTAAACAGCAGACTATCATTATAGAATATCAGTCGTTCAAGGCTCGTCAGTCCGAGGCATTGGTGGTATATCCCTATTTATTGAAAGAGTATCGCAACCGATGGTTTCTTATCGGCGAGAAAGCCACTAACCGCGTGCCGCAGGTCAATATCTTTGCCCTGGATCGTATTCAGTCAGTATCTGTTGACAAGGAACATCCATTCAAGAAATGCGTTGACTTTGATCCGGAACACTTCTTTGATGACACAATCGGTGTAACCAAGGGAATACATGACAAAGCACGACGTGTAGTAATTAAAATTGACCGCCAACAGGCGCCTTACGTTGAGTCAAAGCCATTTCATAAATCGCAGAAAGTGGAACAACGTTTCCGCGACGGCTCAATCCAGTTGTCGCTAAAGGTGGTTATAAACAACGAACTGGAGCGCCTGATTCTCGGCTACGGCGGCCATGCTGAAGTCATTGCTCCGCCAGAGTTCCGGGAGCGCGTAGCCGAAAGCGTTCGCATAGCCGCCAGACATTACAATTCTAAATCAGATGAATAAGACCGGTTGGAATGGCCTGAATAAATGGCGTGAAACCATCTATTGATTAATTCCGCTCAAAGCAAGATCAAATTCGGACTGTTTAAAACGGAGTAATCGGCATTCATAATCGCTCCATTGGAATATATGACACCGTTTTTTTCCAAGATTCCGTGCTGAGCATGGATATGACCGAATAGATGTGCTTTTAGGTGAAGGTCGGATAGCTTCGTGAGTATCTCTTCTGATCCGTAGTTGATACCATCATCATAATCAAGTATGCCATAAGCTGGAGAATGAGTAATCAATATATCGGTATCGCCGGGAATTTTCTCGTAGTTGCGGCTCTGACGTTCGGTTATGCAATCTTCCAAAAACATCGGTACACCATAAAACTTTACACCATCAATCTCAATTCCGGAGTTGGAAAGTTGATGCACGTTGTCAGGTAGTCCGTCAATGTTGGCTCCATAGAGGCAATCGTCATGGTTGCCACAGATAAATATTTTATGTTTGTATGGCAAGTCACAAAGCCAGTTGAGGAAATCAAGGGCCTCCTGTTCGGTTCCTACCATGCAGAAGTCACCGGAATGTACTACCACATCGGCCTCGGGTAAATCCCGGAGCCGATGGTGGCAGTTGTGAGTGTCGGAAAGGTGGAGTATTTTCATTAAAGAAGTCCTGATTCGATTGCGTTGAGTGCTTCCTTATCGGAATACTCAAAGGCATTTATGAAGTTAATGTCCGGATAACGTTCAGTTAGTTCCTCGTTATTAAGAACCTTGACAGGCAAGTCCGAAAGAGATTTAAGTGCCTCAGTTGCTTTTGCCAATTTACCTGAGCCCTCGAAAACGAATGGAATCGTTACGATTAGGGCGACATTTTCAACACCATCTGATTGGGCGGCCTTCGCTGCAATCTCAGCAAATTTACAACCTGTAACGCCACCAAGACCGGCAAGGATGTAGAGTTTCTCTACTCCTTTCAGTTTGTCGGTCGGGAATGAGTCAGAATCACATTGAAGACTCAAGGTCTCAAATCCTTTTTTACCCAGTTCAGACAGGCGTTCCATATCTGAATCTGCGAAAAGATATGTAGCCTCTTTACCCCAATGCGCATTGGCAACGCGCATTATAGTTTCAGCCATATTGCAACTGGCACCACCGACTGCAAGAATCATTGTCTTACTCATAGTTTGGTATATTTACAGTTCTCATTCTTTATAAGGGAAAACGTATATTCTCTGAGCAGTGGTATCGGAAGATATTTCTCTAAATTCGGTCTCAACTTTAACAAGTGGTCTTACGATAACTGAATCCCAGTCCCAATCCCAAAGGTCGGAAACCAGTTTCTCCACTACCTCTTCATTTGCTGCGCCTCGTCTGCGAAATTTTTCTTTGAAGAACTCTTCAGATACCGGTCCTACAAATATATATGGCATAAGTACTTCATTTTCAATAATAGCCAAGACTTTATCGCCCGAAGAAAACGCGCATTTTTCTTGATAATTATCGCCACCCGGTTCATGCTCGCCCTCTGAATATTCGGAGTACACAGTGAAGTCAGGGGTGTAAACTACATACAGGGATGGAGCCATATCATCATCTGTCTCAATAGAGTATGCAAGCAGACGATTTGGTGCATACACTACATGATGTAATGCAAACTCGGCATCCTTCCAGCATTGGAACTCGCCAAGGCTTCTTTCATCAAGAGACCAGTATTGTAGCCCTTCGGGATTATCTATGGTCTTATGATTTTTTTGAGGCTTATCGTAAGCATATATTTTAGCTTCAGTAATGTCAAACCACGGATCTCTTATAGCTGAGAAATATTCCCCGTCGTTAAGAAGAATCACAGGCCATTTATCGCAGAATAAATCTGCGAAGGCTCGTGGATTGTCGGTGTGGATAGGAATAATGGCTTTAGGATCCAGCTCTGTAATTAACTCATCGAGACTCTTCATGTCGCAGTGTCCGCTGGTGTGCATATACCTATAATCATCTCCGACAGATTTTGCAAGAGCAGGATTATAAGCTGCTTTCGACTCATCGAGGTATCCGTTCCACGTAGAGAGGTGTTTTACTCTGCCTTCATCCGGAAGTTGATTTAGCAAATTATCAAACCGCTCTCCCTGTCTTGCAACAAGCACATAACCATGTTCCGAAACGAAATCTATAAATTTATCATTGGCAATAAATTCAGTTCCACGTTGTATAAGCGTCTGAGGCTTCTTACCTTCGATGTAATTATACAGAGACGATTTCCCCCAGATTTTATCTCGTCCGGCTACTATATCCATAATACGCTTCTGATAGGCATCCACATAAAACGGACGGTTTGCCCTAATAGCCGCATGATACATACCAAACAGGCGGTCTATATTGGTTGACGATACATAGACGACATTATATTTGTTCTCGGTGAATGCTTTTTCAAACTCCTTCTGAAGTTCATACTCCGACATGATAGCTGTATCAGGTCTATTAACATTTGTAGCTTCACAGACAACGTAATCCGCTCTCTCTACATATCTTTCAATAACCGTTGACAACTTTCCGCTACGGAAACCGTGTTTGCGAAAATCGCCTGAATGAAACACTTTCAGCCCTTTAGCCTCAATGCAGAACGCATACGCATCAAAAGCAGAATGGTCAACTACTATTGGTATAATATCAAATTCACCAAAAGTGAAATGTTTTCTGGGGACGAAGGTGTTGACTTTGTTAAGACGCTCGGCCATCTCACGATGCTCTTCACTTACGGTGCTTAAATGATTAGCAAGTTCTGATGCTATTTCTTTGGCCATCTTGCCCATATATATGGGAAGTTCTGCCGGTAGTTCGGTAATTTTACCGATATGATCGCCGTGATAGTGCGTGATTAACAAAGCACTTTTTCGTATGTCTCCACAAGTCAATCCATCTATCTCCAACTTTTTGTCAGACATAGGTGCGCCTGGTAACTGTTCGCCGTAATCAACAAACAGCTTCCACCCATTAGACTCGTATTCGGTCACGCAACCTCCTATCTGATTGGAGCCACGATGAACTGTGATTTTCATAAGTAAGTGTTATTTCTTTAAATTTCAACACTTTGCTGTTTTCAATTTGAAATCGTCTTCAATCAGCATCACTTGACTTAGAATCCGGCCATCCCGATACATCATTTCAACAGCATTGTCAAGTCTTCTGTCCGATGACGATTTGATAGCTTTCTCAAGGGCATCGGAAACAATTTTCTGGATTCTCATTTTCTGATAGTCAGGCGTATGGCCAGGAGCTTTCGCTTCTTTCTCAACCGTATAAACAAAGCCGAAAATCGGGGCTTTGCTTTTGTCGACGTCAGGCAGCGAAGACAAATTGTTTCTGAATCTGTTTTGATTCAACTCCGCTATCATTTCAGACATCTCGTCCAAGAAGGATTTATAACGTATCGTTTCAGAAAAATCGCCGGTCTTTTCGGAGCCAATCATTGCAGCAAAGTCAGTGATATGCGTCTCGCAATTTTTAGTAGAATTCAAACCGGTCTTTAATTCAAAGACATAAATCTGGCCCTGCTTGTTGATTGCAATGATGTCAAATCGCGGATTTGGATAGCGTTTGTCATAGGTGCGGAATGTATTCTTATACTCCCTGTTGTAGCAAGGCGAGTTGGCCGAAACGGCAAATTCAATGTCCACTACCGCGAGATCCTCGTCATGAATAATATCAACGTTATTCAGAGCAATCTTGTGCTGGTCATCACGTTCCTGCTTCCTATGAATGTCGAACCAGATATCCATTATCTTTTTCGCATCATTGAAAAACTCTTTAGGGTTATTTTCGACACGTTTGCGGCTGGTCTTGTTGATATGCTTTAGCCATTCGTATTCCGCAGAGAGCTCCGGATTTCCGATATTAAGATATTTTTCGTCAAACGACAGTGTAAGTGTTTTGGGATTCTTTTTAATTCCAAGGATCTTTCCTCCTTTGTAATAGATATGAATTTCATTTGCTCTCAGGCAAAGGAGCAAAGCAGGATCTTGCTTTGCCTCATTGACAATGAGTTTTATTTGATCTTCAACATCAAATCCCGTTCGCATTACATACAAGGGTTTGTCGTTACTCATAGAAACTTGATTTTATGGATATATTACAAATTTAGTGATTTTCAGTGGGTTTACAAAACAGTTTGTTGTAATTCTCCATGCCGAGGATTGATTTTAGCTCGTCTTCGGTAATGAAGTTACCGGTGTCTCCGGCACAGGTGTTCCACCTTGAAGTGATTGAAACGATTTTGTTTTCAGGGCTGACCTCTACGGCGATGAGAGAATAACCAAAGCGGTCACGAGGAAAACCTGAGCCCGGAATGCAAGGCGTGTCCCACCACTCGCCGTTTCCACAGAAGTAGAAACGGTTGCCATTTGCTGTATAAGCATTGAAAGACTCTTCTGAGATAACGATACACCAAGATGTCATATCAATATATTGTCGAGCGTCAGCGTAATCTCCGATACGATCAACCATATAGTTAAATTTTATCTCCGGTTCTTCAACCGATGCCATTGGTGACATTCCCAAGATTTCGCACACAGTCTCAGGGTCACACTCATTGAAAGTGTTGTCGAAAAAGTCAAAACCGGGTGTCTGGTCAATGACCCTTAGAATAAGCCGTACACGACTCACATCATCGGGGTTGTTGATGTCGATAAGCATCGCAATGTTCCATTTCAATATGCCGATAGCAAATTTAGCCAGTCGGCTATTAAGTTCAGGAAACAATGCGAGATAGTTATCAACCTCACTCTCTGATCCAAGCTCGGCAAACCACCAGCTTATTTCTTATCTGTATTGTTCTTCCATAATCACGATGCAAAGATAATAGTGTGGTGTCCCATTTTTCGAGACACCATAAAATTTTTAGAGGTTTACGACTATGACACGCCGACCGAGTCGTTGCGCCTCTTTGATGGAATGATAAGTTCCTTTGGACTCTGCGGATGGGAACGCGATTACAGTAGTAGCCTCTTTGACAATCTGAGTATTGCGCTTCAGTGTCGCATATCGTCCATAGACGTTATACTGCGGAGTGAACTCCATGTAGGGCTTGTGATGGCGAGCCGCGAATAATTTGGCGAAAGTGTCAACTCCTTTTGCGCCACCGGAGATTACCATCTGAATCTCGTCGGGATTGATTTTGTTGAGTAGGAGTTTCTCCCACTCCTGATAAGTCACACCCGGATTTCGAGTGCCAACGATTGCTAATTTCATACTACTTTTTTAGTGTTGGTACTCTTCTTTAATACGATGAAGGATTTCAACCAAATGTGAATATCTGTTAAAATCTATCTGATTTTCATATTCATCGACCCCATCGAAGCGCGTATATATCATATATTTCAGCTATTTATAAGTTAAGAATATTTAACATATAGCAAACTTTATGCTGTACCGCAATATGCGTCACCCTTGGTGTAATTTTGCGCTCATGAAAGAATGTCGTGATAATTTCTTAGTGCGCAAAATGACTGCGCAACGACATTCTAACTTTGCATCGAAATATTAAAAACATCAGAATATGAAGATAATAGAAGGACATGACGTAAAGATATTTACGGACAACATCGAGGAGAATGCCTTGGAACAGATCAAGGAACTACTTTCGATTGACGTGTTTTCCGACAAGAAGACACGAATCATGCCTGACGTTCACGCCGGGGCAGGTTGCGTTATAGGGTTTACCGGTGACCTCGGCGACAAGGTCATTCCTAATATAGTTGGCGTTGACATCGGTTGCGGTATGCGCATCCTCAATCTCGGCAAACTCTCCGAGATAGACTTTCACGCATTCCACGAGCATATCCGTGGCAATGTGCCTTCGGGTATGATTGTGCGTGAGGATCGTTTCGGTTTCAAGCCTCTTGTCGGCGAGGAAATGGAAATCTACCGAGAGGCAAAGCAACTTGTGACCGAACTTTACTGCTATCGTGAGCTTAAAGACTCGGGACGTATCAATAAGGCTATCGGATCGCTCGGAGGCGGCAACCATTTCATCGAACTTGACAAAGATGACGAAGAGAATGTTTACCTTGTGATACATACCGGTTCGCGTAACCTCGGCAAGCAGGTTGCCGACATCTATCAGGCAAAAGCTGTGAAGCATCTTACCGACGGAGCTGACGAGTTTGAAGAAACAATCAAACGCACCATTGAGGAGTACAAGGTGGCAGGTCGTCGGTCTGAATTGCAGAGCGTCATAAAGAAAATGCGCAAGGAACATCAGGACGCGGAGCCGAATCTCCCCGCCGATTTATGCTATGTCGAAGGAGAAGGGCGAGAGCACTATCTCCACGATATGCGTCTCTGCCAGCGATGGGCTGTGCTCAACCGTAAACTTATATCTCTATTGCTCATGCGGTTTTTCCCCGGTGTGGAGGTAAAAGAAGAATTTGAATCCGTCCACAATTATATTAGTGACGAGAATATCATCCGCAAAGGCTCTATCTCCGCTGCTGAAGGTGAACGTTGCATTATTCCTCTGAATATGCGCGATGGTTCTTTGCTCTGTATGGGCAAGGGCAATCTTGACTGGAACAGTTCAGCTCCTCACGGGGCCGGACGAGTATTGAGCCGTACTCAGGCTTACGAAAAAATAACAATGGAGGACTTCGAGGCATCCATGAAGGGTATCTATTCGGAGTCGGTCAACGACTTCACTCGTGACGAGTCGCCGATGGTCTATAAACCGGCCGAGGAAATAATTGCCAACATCGGCGACACAGTCACCATAGATACTACCATCCGTCCAATCTTTAATTTCAAGGCATCAAAATGAGCATAAAGTCCATAGCGAACATAATAAATGATACCTTAAACGAATATGAGTCCCCAGAAGAAGTGGGCGAAATATTCTGTATAGGCAATTTCGTACATTCAGAAAGTCGCAAATGTGACGGTCTCATGGCTGATGCTGCCGCCATATTAGAAGAATATGGTTGGCAAGGTGATTTTGCCCTATATTATCATGAGGATAGGATTCAAGTGAGGCTTTATCTCCGTATGGCATACGTCGCAAGTTGTTATATTGATGGAACTTGGAGTGAAATAAAGGAGCGTATCCCTTACATTATTCCGCTGTTGTTAGCAGCAACAGAACTCCGAAAGGAGAAAAATCTCGGCATGATTTGGATTGACCGACAAGTGACAAAGTTGGACTGGTCAAAGCCTGAAAGTTCTATAAGCGAATGAATAATAAAACTTTGAATGATATGAAAACTATACAATCGCCCGATGGAGTTGCACTCTTGATGGAGAATCTATGGCTTCGTCACAAAGCCGGAATGAAGCAGCGGCCATGTAATGTCTTTATGGTTGAGTTACCTCCACCAACAGAAGAAGATCTGGCAGAGGCTCGACAAAAGACACAGGATAATGCCTGCCTGGATGATGACCCTGAAGAACTCTATGGCGCATGGATTTAACGGACATGACTAAGGCGGGACGCATCGAAATGATACGTAAACGTCAGGCATACTTCTCGGCGATAGCTGAGGAGTATGCCTCATTCGCTGATTTTATAAAAGCGCAGGACATGTGGCTGGCACTTATGGGCGTTGAACTAACAGAATACAGCAAGTATATAACGCTTTATATTCAATTGGATTTTACGGAATATGAGCAATACTATATTATAAAATCTGACGAAGGAATACTAACAGTAAGTGATATAATTATGTGGCAAGATGATTATTGCTGTAATAGTTGGATGAATATATCGACAGGAGAATACGCAGATGAAGAGGATATTTCCCGATGTTATTGATGCTTATGATAGGCTCGATGTTTTTCATTCTTCTGATGACATCGAACTTGGAATAGCGTATGACGAATATGTCAACAGACTTCCAACCTTTCAAGAATATTTCAAGCGAATAAGTAATAAGAAGGCTTTGGAAACAGGGGCCGAAATGGGCATTGTATCATTCTATAATAAATCCTCTAATAAGAAGAAAATTGTAACACTCAGAAGAATTATGAATCTATTTCGGGTCATCCAGCCAAGACTCCCAGAGCCAAATGATCCGAACCCATACTTGTCAAGTATTTGCTATGGATTTTATGGCTGCAATACTAATGAATCTCCAATCGGAGTCTGGGTTGAATATTTCGTTAATCCATTGGAAGCTATAGCAGGTTCAAAATTAACTATTGAAGATGATAATCCCTACCAATTAGCAATTGCCTTAGCCGATAACTACCGACGTGGGAACTGGAAAGAGTTTTGTGAACTTTCAAAAAAATACGACGTGTAGCACGAAATGATACAGGTTTTTATTATCTTTGCAGATGATTATGGACAAGTTCGAGAAATTCTTACCAGTTCTAAAGGGACTCACGCAATCAGAAGACCTCACGAATATCAATTTGTTGCAAATGTCAACGGAGATAGGAGATATTCGGGAAGAGGAATTGTCAAAAATGCCATTGCATATCAATGTCATTACGATTTCTGCTGTCGGTAAATTGAAGGAAACCGCTCACAGTTCAATACTTCAACATCTTATTCGACATCAGACTGTTCTCGATTCTTTTATGAAATCAATTATGGGCATTGATAAAGTACGAGTACATTCTAAAAGTGTACGTAAAGCAGAACAAGACCGAATTGACGTTTCTATTTATGACAGAGATATTTGCGTTATCATTGAGAATAAAGTCAATGGCGCCGTAGAACAACCCGGACAAATCTTTAGATATGTGCAATTGGCTTTAGAAGCAGGCTATCAAGAAGAGCAGATTAGGGTTTTATATCTAAATTCAAATCATCATGAAAAGCCTACCGATTTTTCACTGACGGGAAATGGTGAAAATTTAAATCGAATTTCTAAAACAATTGAGGACAACATTATTGTAAGAGATTATGCTCATGACATTTATGAATGGATAAAGGAGTTATCACCAATAATTCCTAATAGTGAGAAATATCTAATTAGTGCATTACATCAATACCAGGACTATTTAGAAGAATATTTTTTTCTAACCGACAAATTTCAACATATGAGACAACGTATAAAGACCGTGATAGCTGAAAATATACTTAAAGGCTTATCCGATGACAATGATGCGGACTTTTCCCAGCGTATAGAATCACTTTCAGAGGCTTCTGAGAACCTTCAACAACTCATTGATGCAGTCAACGAGCTCAAAGGAACTTATTCTGTCAGAAAAGAAGCCGCCCATATACAAACTGAGTTAGCTAAATCAGATTTAGAACTAATAGATTTGGCCGACTTTGGATATGATCAACAAAACTTTGGCGTGAGAATATCCATCAATGGCAAGTGTGGTTATATTGCTTATGGCTATGGCCGTGGCGGCAAATATATAGGATTCGCGTTTGAAACGGCATCATTGACCAAAACAGAGATGGATTACCTTAATCGTATTTTTAAGAAGTTCGGTAAGGAAAATTATAGAGAAGAAGACTTCAGGACATGGACATGCTGGAACTATATCGGTGAGACTTCTCTTTTGAATGAGTTTTCAAATTTCGTTCAATATGTAAAGGATCTCGCTGAAAATGACGAAAAATGTCCGATAAAGTTTAGTGAATTATGAACCAACTGCAAAAATACACTTGGCTGATTGATACAATCCGTCGTGCCGGGAAGATTTCACATAAGGATCTTTCTGACCGCTGGTCCCGTAATAAAGATTTCAGTGACGGACATGAGCTTCACCGTGCCACCTTCAACCGCTGGCGCGATGCAATCTACGAGCAGTTCGGTATTATGATAGACTGTCAGAAAGTAGGCGGTTATCTTTATTATATCTCAAATCCAGAGGATATTGACGAGGACAAGCTCAAAAAGTGGATGCTTGATTCTTTCGCTGTCGGCAATGCCATCGGAGAGAATCTATCCTTGAAAGGACGTATATTGGTTGATGAGATTCCTTCCGGGCGTGACCATCTGACCACAATCTTGGAGGCGATGAAAGAGAACCGGGTCGTGAATATCTCATATCGTCCGTTCAAGAAGGAGCATAGTTACAGTTTTCCCATTGAACCGTATTGTGTGAAACTGTTTGATAACCGTTGGTATGTGCTTGGTCACAATAACCGCGATGAGATAAAGATATACGGTCTTGATCGTCTGGAGAGCGTAGAACCAACAGATACACTCTTCAAGCTACCAAAAGATTTTGATGCGACAGAGTATTTCGCAACTAAATTTGGCGTAGTCATCGGATACGATGTCAAGCCAGAGAGAATAGTTATTCGCGCCAACGAAGACCATAAACATTATCTGAAATCGCTCCCTCTGCATCATAGTCAGCGACTTATTGAGGACTACGGTGAGTATGCTGATTTTGAGTTGTACCTATCGCCGACTTATGACTTTATAATGAAGTTACTCCATGTCGGTTCGATGATTGAAGTAATCAGTCCGGCGTCACTCCGCAAAGAGATGAAAGGCTGGATTTCGGATATGTACGAACTTTATAAGAATGACTGAAGATGCAAGATTTTGTAGCGATAGACTTTGAGACAGCTAATGGGCGACGCTCAAGTGTGTGCAGCGTCGGTATTGTGATTGTCCGAGGTGGCGAGATTGTTGACAAATTTTATAGCCTTATTCAACCTGCTCCCAATTATTATAGATACTGGACTACTGAGGTTCACGGGCTCACCCGCCGGGACACTGACGGGCAACCGACATTTCCGGAAGTATGGGCTCAGGTGGCAGACAAAATCAAAGGGTTGCCTCTCGTAGCACATAATCGTCCATTTGACGAAAGCTGCTTAAAGTCGGTATTTGAGGAATATGGCATGGAATATCCCGGTTACGAATTTCATTGCACTCTTGCCGCATCCCGTCGCTGTCTTGATATACCAAGCCATCAACTTCACTTATCGGCAGCTGCTTGTGGTTATGACATGGAAAACCACCATCACGCACTTTGTGATGCTGAGGCTTGTGCCGCCATAGCATTAAAACTATTATAAAAATTTTTAAGTGTCACCAAATCTGATACACCCGTGTTATACTTTTGCGGAGTAACCATTAAAATATCAGATATGGCACTTTTCAAAGTAACGACAAAGCGCCTCCTTCTTAGCGGAGGCAAAAGACTCGAAGCCGGCATGACCGCTGAGGTCTCTTTCAACGGAAGCACTCTTCCTTTCTCAAATTCAACAGTAAAGGCAGAGATTCAGCGTCAGTTCAAGATGAAATACAACGTGGATTTCCCCGTTGGTTACATGAACGGCAACGAACTCAAAGTAGAGAAACTCTAACTTTGCGAACTAATCTATGCAGTGATAGTCAGCCATCTGCTATCACTGCATATTAAATATCAGATTATGACCGTAAAAGAATTATTCTCAACTGTAGGTTTTGACGCCATTGTCAAAGCCCTGCAAAACACCCATCGCAACGACAGGTCTATCAGATGTCTCTCCGGTTATAAGGAAGCATTTGATATTATCTGCAATACAGAATTTGAAGGGACCGGTGGCGAAGTTACTTTCGATGTCACCCCTAAAGAACATTGGTTTGCCCCCGGGAACTTACCCCTTCTTGCCTATAATGTAGAAGGAGACTATTGGGTGAATACAGTTGGGAAAACGGTAATCAGGCCTGAGGATAATCCTTTTACAGATGCAGAACTTGCCGGAGCAATTCTCTGGGGTATGACGTTTTATGGCTTTACCAAACACAGTGCTTGGTCTCCTCGTGAAGAGCATTATACCAAGTATGGCGAAATGGCGGAGAGACTTAAACGTAAACTTTACTTGCCTTACATCAGGGATAAGCGCGTGATACGCGAACTCAAAGGTAAGTCAGAAATGCCTTATGGTATTGCCTTTACACAAGAGGTATGGGATATAATCCATTTTGGCGAAACGCATCAAAACCGTAGCAAACGTAAACGTTTCTACCGATTAGAACGCCGCATTGCGGAATTAAAACGCCTCGACAAACGTCAGCATCTTATTGATGACCTCATAGCCACGACTGGTGTTCCCAAGGAAGACATCGAAACTTTGATAATGAAGGCTGGTAGTGTTCGTGAAGAGTGGCGAGAGAGCCATGTCTGTGGCAAACCCTCCCGTGTAGATTATGTCATTGATTTACTCTCAAACTATTACCCGACACTTGATGACCTCTGTCAGGACTGTCATGATGTGATTATTGTGGTTTATACCGATGAAAACGAGCCAATGACTGAAGAGGAAGATAATCAACTCTATAAAGCAACGGGGTTCATTTTGGCAAAAAGTGGCATAAAATCCCAATTGATTTGTGGACATGCTGATGATGTAAAGGGCGATATTGCTTTACGCATTATCGGTATATCAGACTTAAAACTGGACGAAGATGAATGAAGAATTTTTATTAGACCAATCTGCTTTTGCGAATCTCCCCACCAGTTTCCGCGTAATTGGTATCGGGGAGGCAACAAAAGAAATAATTGAGACAGTAAAGTCATACGGGTACGATTGTGTGTCCACCACGGTATTAACCGAACCCTTTGAGTGTGTCCCAACGGATGAGGATAAAATGGTAATCATTGTGGCAAAAGACAACGAAGATCATGCAAACAGTATTGCCAAAACATTCCATGATGCCGGAGTCTTGACTCTTGGTTTGCTTGACAATGCCGATTTGGATTGTTATGACAGCGTGGTGTCAGAAGCCTCTTACACAGAGTACCCTTACCTAATAAAATCAATCCTCCAGCCGATAGTGACACAAGGCATGATTGCCTATGACTTCAATGATTTGCAGACAAATCTTGCCGACGCAAAGCATTTCTTTATAAAGTCAGCGACCGGGCATGGTAATGAGCGAGTTGCAGAATCTATAGGGCTCATTAAAAGTACATTGACTTCATCCCTGCTCAATAAAATCGAACGACTTTCTATATTTCTGTATTTCAACAAAGAAGATAAACAGCCTTTGGTGATGCAAGAAATGACGGCACTAACCGATTTTGTTAGTGAACTACCTGAAAGCATTTATGTCATTTGGGCTGTATATCCCGATGAGAGTATAAAAGATGAAGAGATAAAAGTCACGATACTTGCCGCCGGAAAGGAACTGGAGAATGGATAAAGTAATTCAGAAGCAGTTGGCACTGCTCAAATTTGCCATACTCCCCGGAATATTAGGGGGCATTGCCTGCTTTATCGGGCCACCTCATTCCGCCTTGATAAAAGCAAATATCGGTGTTGTAATCGGATTCGCACTTCAACACAAGTATATGCTTCCAGTGCTGAAAGATTTGATCAAAGCATCCGATGATTTTGTTGACCAAAATATAAGAAAAAGATAACCTGTATCTAAATTTGCGACATGACGGAGCTAATTTTGCGGCAAGCATAATTGGCCCCGTTTTTTATGGCAAAGAAAGTCAGAACTAAATCACTATTCCCGTCAACTCCGAAAGAGCACATTCGTCAGCTTGTCGAATGGATGTCGCAGGGAGTCTTTGAAAAGGAGCAGATTATAGCCGTGGCTCTGCTGTGTGCTGTGGCTGGAGAAAATATGTTCCTTCTCGGCCCTCCCGGAACAGCCAAAAGTATGGTTGCAAGTCGTTTGAAAATGGTATTCAAAGATGGCAAGTCATTTGATTACCTGATGTCTCGATTCAGCACGCCTGATGAAATATTCGGACCCATATCAATTTCCCGATTAAAGAACGATGACCGTTATGAACGACTGACCACCGGATATTTGCCGGAGGCTGATGTTGTGTTCCTCGATGAAATATGGAAAGCCGGGCCGTCTATACAGAACACCCTTCTGACGGTAATAAACGAGCATATCTTCCATAATGGAGGACAGATAATTCGCACACCTATGAAAGTGCTTATTGCAGCCTCTAACGAACTTCCTGCCAAGGATGAGGGTCTTGAAGCGTTGTGGGATCGCTTCCTTGTGCGGATGGTTTCAAACTGCATTGAGAGCGATACGTCTTTTTTCAAGATGATAAAGGGTGCCGGAATTGAGCTGTCGGAATTGTCGGAGTCTTTATTCATTACTGATGAATTGTATTCCTTATGGCAGAATGAATCAATGGCCGTTGGCATTCAGGATTCGGTGGTCAGTGCCATAAAAAACATTCGGAAGAGTCTTGCTACTCTGGAGAAAGAGGATGGCAATCAGCTGCGATATTATATCTCTGACCGTCGGTGGCGAAAGGCGTACAGGCTTATGCAGACCTCGGCATATCTGAATGGACGTAGTGAAATAAATCTTTCTGACTATCTATTGCTGATACATAGTTTCTGGAATGATGCGGAGTGTATTCCGAATGTGCTCAATGCGTTTACTTCAAGTATCTCTGATTCTGTACTGAAAGGACTGACGAAAATTGACAAGTCAATTCGACAGCTTATGACTCCACAGCAACAGACCGCACAGCAATCGACACCGTCACGATTAAATACAGACGGGAATGATTTTGCCGAGTATGATTATTTCTACTACCTCGTGGAGAATTATCCGGCTGGAGACACCTATTTCTCAAAATGGGATTACGCCGCATTGTCCAATCAGACGCGCGATGGAGTAAGATATTATGACAGTAAGCGCAAGAAAATCATCATTCACACCATTGTCCCGGGAAGACCTTTTGATGCCAAATCGCAAAATGCCTCGAATCTGACAAAAGTCAAGATTCAGAGATGCCAGAATGGAGCGATTATCGACGGTACGCCATACGCTTTCCGAAGGAAGGCTGCTCAATCAGTAACAAGTTCTGAATCTTTACAGACTTTGCCGGTATATCAGCGTGTCTATTTGATTCAGGACTTATTCAGAAATTGTGTTGAAGAGTGGGAGAAGTCGGTATCGTCAAACTGGACCGATTGTGATAATATCTTCCTTTCTCCCAATGATCTTGCACTGGTCAATAAGATGCTGAAGGATGTGAGCGAACAGATAAAGACCATTGAGGTCAAACTCAACAACTTAGTAATGATGATAAAATGATAGACTATACCGACGTTGACGCCAAACTGGAGGAATATAGCGAGGCATTTGACTTCTATATGGAATGTGGAGAGATGCCTCCATCTATGCCACCCGATGATTGCCTCGCCGGTTATATGCAGGAGGTCATTGACAATAATCCTCAGATTGACGGCTCAGACGAAACGTGGGTCGAAGTGCTGAAAGAAGACCTGATTTCATTCTTTAGTGCTTTGCTGGAACAGTTCCGTGCAATGCAGATTGAGGCAATGAAAGAACTTGCCATGATCGCTAAGTTCAACGAAGCACCTATTGAAAAAAAGCGTATGATGTGGACGGAGGTTTGCGGCACCATTGAAGCGGGATACTCGAAATACGATGTTAATCTTGCCGGATACACTGCGCAGTTCAAGACTGACGACAAGGACGCTGTATTTTCGGCATTGACCAGTGATTGGGAAAATGCTTGTAAGGCAAAGCTCGACCGGAAAGAGCGTCAGATGTTGAATCGTGCTAAAATGCAGTTTGAACAACTCAGTCGAGAGGCCGGCACGAGGGATTATGAAGATAAAAAGAAGGTAGAGAACTATGTTCATCGTTATCCGCAATTGAAAGAGATTGTCGATATGATTGGGCGCGATAAGGATTCATCGAAAGAAGAAAAGGATACTGTAGTGTATCGTTTCCTGCCCACCACTGTGGCTAAAAACAGCTCAGTTGAAGAGATTGACAGAGTAGAGTCAGGCGACAATCTGGAGCGAGTCCTTCCGGTGGAATTATCTATGCCGGAAGATCTATTCTTCAAGAGATATGCAACCAAAGAACTTCAGCAGTTTTCAAGCCCCGGTAAGGACAAACCGAAAAAGATTGAGGAACATCGCAAAGACCCACGCCTGACAAAAGGACCTATTATCGTAAGTATTGACACCAGCGGTTCGATGTCGGGACAACCTCAACGGATTGCTTTCTCGTTGCTCAAACAGTTGCTACGGATGGCAAAGAAACAGAAACGACCATGTTATCTAATCAGTTTTTCGGTCAGATCAAAGTCCATAGACCTTGCCAAACCGCGTAACTGGGGAAAGATTGATAACTTTCTGGAACATAGCTACAGTGGTGGAACTGATGGTGAACAGATGCTTGCCGAGGCTATTCACGTTCTGCAAAAAGGCACATACGAGATGGCTGATGTCCTTATCGTCTCAGATTTCGAGTTTCCTGTTCCCAACCCCTCCACTCTGGAGAAAATAAATAAGGAGAAGACACTCGGCACTCGCTTTTATGGGCTGAAAATCGGCCATTACGGAGTAAAAGGTTATAGACAAATAATGGATAAAATATGGGAGGTATAAAAGAACCGATATTTAAGATAAACCCACGATTCCGACTTACGACAAAGCACCTGTCGGTGGTTTGGCATTGTGTTGATAAATTCACGTTAGAGTGCGAGGCTGCTTTGACGATACCCGACCGTTTTGTGTATCAAGATAATAACACTGTCGAGTTGCTTGTTCAATATCACGATGGCATCTTGGATATGATTTACCATGACTCCACAGACTTTGAAACTCGAAAGATACAGAAGTGGCTACGCGAACTTATGCGCGACACCATACTCCGGATTGCGAAAGTTGTGCTGCCTGCCAGAGTAAAGTATTGGGAGAATATGAAGGGCTTGCATGGTACAGGCGTGACCGTGAAACGTCTCTGGAAGAATGTTCTCGGTTATTGCACGTTCAACAATCATATTGCCTTGCAACCGTTCCTCGTCATTTTCAAACAGGAATGGACCGACGGTGTAATACTGCACGAAATGGCACATTACAACTACAAGCACCATCGCAAATCATTCTGGAACTTTCTTTCCACTCTCATCGGCGAGGATTCAAAGATGGTAAAAGCAAAAGATGATATAGCAATGTCCCCATACTATAACTATTACCTCTATCTCACGAAAAATAAGTAACTTTGCACAATTAAAATCTCAAATCAATTATGAAAAATTTTGATTTACATTACAGCGAACTTAAACGCCTTCTTCAAAACCCTACTGGGTTAAACAAAGACTCTTTGAGGAACGAATATGATTTGGCAGTTACAAGTGCTCAAAAAGACATAAATCTCCTTGACTTTGATGATGAGGACAGGGACGTAATTGCCGCTTTAATGTACCGTATTCAGAGACTGCACGGACTTGGGGAACATCGCTACCAGCGGGATGATATTTCCCAACTCACATTCTATCCACACGAGCATGTGTCTGTAACGTTCAATTCTCATTGGAATCAGAAATCTGAGAAAGAATTGTATCAGCCAATCCATAATTATTTTAGGGATATGCTTAACAAGGGTGGCAACTTTGGGCCTCAGGATGAGCCATTCTACTCAGGTGAAATTTACCATAAAGTAACAGAGGAGCAAATGCAGGAGTTTGTTCAGACTCTGACAAATGCTACTCATCAAGTAGCAGACCACATTGTTGAGAATGTTTCTAATAACTGGGCATGGAAGCCCGATATTTACGCATATTCGTTCTATACTTTTGAGAAATTCTTTGACTATACATATCACATGGTGATAGGTGAAGAATATAAATTGGATTTTGAGCCTGATGCTCTATACGAATGTCCTGTTCTAAATCTGCCTTTTAACGTGGAGAGAAGAATGTATGTTAAGGAGGAGAAACTACATGACATCGTAAAGGACTTGTTGGATTTCATAGAAGAGACAGACATTTGCAATAGCAATAATGTTATATGGGTCCGAACCATCCTGTTTAATATCGGTTTGGCAGCATTCCAAACTGTTTGCCGAACAAAAGAACTTAAGTAAAGCCTTTATGTCGGTTGAATTTGTATCCGGTAAAGACCATTATGATAAGGTCATTGAGAGAGTGTCTTCGGTGAAAAAGTCACTCTGGATAGGTACAGCCGACATCAAAGACCTTCATGTCAAGGACGGCTCCAAGACAAAACCGTTTCTCGGCGTCCTTGCGGACCTACTGAAACGCGGCGTAGAGATACGGCTTATCCATGCCAAAGAACCGGGTTCGGCATTCCGTGAAGATTTCGACCGCTATCCAATTCTAAAGACAGGGCTGGAGCGGATGCTCTGTCCGAGGGTACACTTCAAAATGCTTATCTTCGACTTTGAAACAGCCTATATCGGCTCCGCCAATCTGACCGGAGCCGGAATAGGTATGAAAAGCAGTAACCGCCGAAACTTCGAGGCCGGCATCCTTACCGACGATCCAGCTCTCGTTGAAGCCGCCTCAGAGCAATTCGACAGCGTATGGCGTGGCGAGCATTGCACCCACTGCGGCCGCCGCCAATACTGCTCCGACCCCATCAAATGATGTTATAAAACATATATGGCAACAATTGGGCTTCCGTCTTTTGTCGTATCTTAGAATTTTATTATCTTTACGTTTCACTTTAATTTTTAATATGGAGACTTTAAATCGACTAAAGGCAGTATTAGCAGAAAAACAGAAAACCAGTAGATGGCTCGCCGAAGAATTAGAAAAGAGTCCTGTCACAGTATCTAAATGGTGTACGAACTCTACACAACCTGATTTGCCCACATTGAGCAGGATAGCCAAGTTATTGGATATTGACCTTAAAGATTTAATTGTCAGTACCAAAGAATAATATGAATAAGCAGCGACTCGCTTCTAAAATATGGGCGTCAGCCAGCCCCGTGCCCGCCAAAACTTATTTCCAGCAACGCGAAGGCGCAGTGTTAACCCTACCGAAGATAAGAATGAAACTCGACGCTCTCCTGCGTCACTTCATCCTCCACGGCAAAATCGAATAATATCTATAACTATGAGCAAAATAAATATCGACGGTATTGTCAAAGACATACGAACGCGAACTACATATATCACACCATTGGTGGAGGCCGTGTGTAATTCTATTGATGCTATCGGTGCAAAAGCTGATGGTCAGATAGACATTGTCATAAAGCGAGAGGAACCTCTTCCTGAAATTGATAGCAACGCATTGGGAGACATAATAGCAATAGACGTCATTGATAATGGTATAGGATTCACGGAGGCAAATCGAGAATCTTTTGACACCTATCGCAGCGACATGAAAATTAGTCAGGGCGGAAAAGGTTTTGGACGGTTTATGTATTTGAAATACTTTAATGACGTAAGGATTGAAAGCACTTTTATCGCTGATGGGAAATTGAATTACCGTAATTTTACGTTTGGCCGACGGAATAATATTATTGAGAACGAGCAAACTGGTATAATTGAGGATGATGTAGCTACTGGAACTATCCTCCATTTGTCAGGTGCTAAAAAAGGTATTATTCAAGATAAGGGAATTGATGTTATAGCCCGCAAATTGCTGGAGAAACTCCTTGTGTTTTTTGTAGACAAGGAACATCCGGCACCCATTATTAGGATTTTTGAGGAAGATAAATCAAATTCCATTACTCTAAACAACTATATTGGTGAAGATAAAGCCATCGTATTTGTCGGCTCTAAGCCACTGAATATCACGAACAAACATACTGGAGGAATTCTTGACTTCAACGTTCAGGTATATAAAATCTACTATTCACAAGCCGTAAGTCGGGTAAGCCTCACTGCCAATAAACGTGAAGTAACTGATACGGCTCTACATACATATATCCCTGAATTTAAGGAAACCTTATTTGCAATCGATAACAATGGAAGACAACGAAATTATAGTGTGAAAGCCTATGTTTTAGGCAGTTTCCTTGATGAAAATGTTACGGTTGAACGTGACGGCTTTGCAATTGGCAAGGATGGAGACGATTTGTTTTCATGCGTTACAGAAAATGAGATAGAGAAAGATGCAGCTTCTGTCGTCAAAGAATATTTCTATGATGAAATGACTCGGCGATTTGAGGAAAAGCGCATAAAAGTAGAATCCTATGTCTCAACCAAGGCACCGTGGCATCGCACCCTTATGAGAGACCTTGATTTAGAGTCTATGCCGATGGGAATTTCCGACCAAGAACTTGAGATGAGATTCCAAAAAGCAAAATTTGAAAAAGAACAACGAATACAACTCGAACTAAAAGAAATTGAAGCTCGTCAAGATGAAGAACCCAATGAGGATTTTAATTCTCAGGTATCTGCATTGGTTGGAACTATATCGACGACGTCAAAAAATGACCTCGTCCACTATGTTTGCACGCGCAAGAAAGGTATCGACTTGTTTGATTTACTGAGGAAACGCAAAGATGATGGTAGTTCTTCATTGGAACGCGACATCCACAACCTTATATATCCTATGGGTAGAAATTCTACGAACACCGAATATGAAGACCATAATTTATGGTTGCTTGATGAACGGCTTGTTTTCTCAACCTTTACAGCCTCAGACCAAAGTAATTTTAGGAATGATAATGACGCACCTGACTTAGCCGTATTTTTTGACAACAAGAAAATGTATAGGCAAGGTGATAACACCGCAATTTCTCCCGTGTGCATTGTTGAGTTCAAGAGACCTAAACGAACTTCTTATAGCGCTGGTGATAATCCGATCACACAAGCTTGTCATTATGCTCGTAAAATACTCGATGGAGAGTACGAAATGCCTGACGGCATTGAGCCTATAAAAGTTGATAAAAACTCAACCCCAGTTTATGTATATGTTGTCTGCGATATTGTTTCGAAGATTAAGGAGTTTGCAGCTGACACCAGTCTGGTGCTATCTCCTGATGGAGAACGATATTTTGGCTACATGAAAAATTATAATGCGTATGTCGAAGTAATGAGCTATCGGAGTCTTATCGAAACTGCCAAGATGCGCAATGCCATATTCTTTAAGAAATTAGGACTTTAATCGATATATATGTCAGAAGAACAATTAATAAAATTATTAGAGAAGCCTCTGCCAGTCTCTGTGAATGAATTATGCACCGAGGGCTTTGATTTCATTATCCCTTCATATCAAAGAGGTTATAGATGGACCAGAAAAGAGGTAATTAGACTTATATTAGATGTTTTGTCTTATAATCAAGACAAAGATGGTAAATTTTATTGTCTCCAACCGCTTGTTGTAAGGCATAAAGAAGTTAATGGACAGCACATCTGGAGAGTGATAGATGGGCAGCAACGTCTCACCACTATTTTTCTTCTGCTGAATTACCTTATAAAAGACGAAAAAAAATACTCTTTAGAATACGAGAGAGATAATGTATTATCTCGAATATTATCCCAAAATTCGGAGATTGATCCTGATGAAAATTGTGAAGTCTACCACCTATGTAATGCCATTAAAGTGATTGAGAGTTACTTTATCGCACTTCCATCAGAACTTGTAGAAGTCACTAAGAGGAAACTGCAAGACAACCTCATAAGAAGTTGTTCGTTTATTTTCTATGTTATGAAAGGTGATGGCGAGTATGATGAGACAACTTTGAATTTGATGGAGCATGACCTTTTCAATCACCTAAATTCTGGTAAAATATCGCTCACAGAAAGCGAGCTGATAAAAGGACTATTTTTGCATAATGTAGGCAAAGTCAGGGTTGTGAAGGAAATTAAGCAGATTTCAATGGCCGAGGAACTTGATAATATGGAGAGAGTTCTTCGGGAGGATGAAATGTGGTATTTTCTGGCTGGAGACCGCGAGAAACCGTCTACATGTATAGATTATCTTTATAAGGTATGGTATATTTCTCAATATGGCCATATAGCAGAAAATGTAGATTATCCAATATTCTCCAGCTTAGAAGATATTGCGTCCGACACGTTAATTTCATCTCAATGGACGGAGATAAAGAAGTGTTTCTTAACCATTACAGGATGGTATCACAATCCCTTACTATATAATCTTATTGGCTATCTTGAGGGGAGGAAGCAAACCAAGAGTAAACAAACCAACAATCTTTTTGATGAAGAATTGTTAGCAGAGCTGTATTGTTTCGCTTCGAAACAAGAGGGGGATACGAATCTGCCTACAAAGACCCAATTTGTAGAACACGTCAAACAAATGTGTCGTGAAACTATCCCTAACAAGTATGAAGGATTGCGTTTTGATACCGATAAGAATGCCGTATTCAACTTATTGTTCTTGATGAATATCGCGATGTTGATAAACAACAAGAAAGGAACTAAATCAGAAGATGTGTCAAAATCAACAGGCAAGGGGATGGAAACTCCGATAGGGAGATTTCCTTTCCATGTGTTCCATTCACTAAATTGGAATGTGGAACATATCTCTCCTCAAAATCCCAAGCGAAAGGAGGATCTATACAATCAGCTATGTCAACTTAGAACTGAATATAATGGTAATTTGCCGAAAGAAGTCTCAGCTTTGTTTAAGAAACTTGATGACAACAAGAGTAATTTTGACAGTCTCAATAATGATGCAGAATATTTGTTATTGATTCAAAAACTCCTCCCTGAGGGAGAGCAGGTAATGGTTCTTCAAAATCTAACACTCTTAACAGAGCATGATAACAAGGGTATAGGGAACAAGTTCTATTTTGACAAAAGGAATAAACTTAATGAGTACCAGTCTCAAGGGAGCTTTATACCTGCGGCAACTTTGAATGTATTTAGTAAATGGTATACAAAGACCCCGGAAGGATATATTCTTTGGGGAGACAATGACCAGTGGGACTATCTTGAGGCGATAAAAGAAACGATAGAGAATTTTATCAATTATTGTGAAGGCCATGAGTAATTCAGAGAAAACCTTTCGTTCTCTATTTATAGAGGATGGATATAATTACATCTACATACCTCGTATTCAGCGCGACTATGCCCAGGGACGTAAGGATGAAGTAGCCACTAACATCCGCGCCGGTATTTTGGATGACGTTGCCGAATGCAAACCAATGTCCTGGGGTATAGTGTTTGGCGTATCCGAAGAAAAAGACATGCTTAATGGAGTGCCGTGTAAATGTTTCATACCAATTGACGGACAACAACGACTTACCACTTTATTTCTTCTGCACCTATATGGAGTGAAACGTCATGGCATCCCATTTGAGTACATAAAAGGCTTCAATTATGAAACCAGAAGTGCATCAAAGGATTTCATAGAGGCTCTTGTAGATAATTGGACCTCTTGCGAGTGGCGTACTTCGTTGAAAAAAGATATCTTCAATCAAGGATGGTTTCTCGACTATTGGTCTCTTGATCCTACTGTGGATGCTGTTCTTAATATGCTCACGTCCATAGATAATAGATTTCATGACAAACCAGAGGTTTTTGAGAACCTCAACAGGATAACATTTGAATTCCTTGATTTACGAAATCTTGATCTCAATGAAACTCTGTATCTTAAATTGAATTCTCGCGGCAGAAAATTATCACAATTCGATTTAATCAAGTCGGAAATTGATAAGATACTCCCGGCTGGCATTTCCAGTGTCAACGAGGGCCGGTTTGATCTTTACAATGACGAGCATTTAAACACAGTTTCAGCATTTAGCGAGAAATGGAGATACTGTATGGATAGAAAATGGAGTAATCTATTCTGGAATAGGGTCACTCATAGTTTTGATACGCAATTCATCGCCTTTTTAAGTAATTTCTTAGTGGCAAAAGCAGGCGCGAAATATGAGTATGTGTCGAAACTTCTTGATTTAAATTATAATCAAGAGTTCTATCTCCCCTGGAAATACTTTAAGGGGTATTTAGAGATGAATGCGAGCATCTTCTTTAACGAGCTTAGCTCAATTCTTAATAAGCTTGTTTATAATTCAGAAAAAGCCTCTTTGCCTGATGGGATATTAGATATTCCATCCAATTTCCAGAAACGTGCTGAGATATTCGGATTGCTCTGTTTTAAGGGAGAAGATTACGCTTCTCAGCAGTTTCAAGAATGGAATCGCTTTGTAAGAAACTATGCCTATAATACCGTTAGTGATAAGGATACCTTCTTTGCTTTTGTAAAACGCATAGATGGCGAATTTGCCAATCATTCTCTTGATATTCTATTCTACCTTGCCAATCAATATGATAAGACTCGATACGAAAGGACTCAACTTGAAGAAGAATGTTATAAAGCCTCGTTACTCATTCACGGAGGCGAATTGGCTAAAGCAATTCGTGTTTCCGAAAGTCACCCAATGTTAGAGGGCAGACTCAGACCACTCTTGGTTCATAACAAGAATTATGTAGGCGAGACTTTCATCGCTATTTGGCATAATTTTGAACGGTGGTTCGGAAAAGACGGAAATGGACTGGCGTACAAAGATAATGATTCTGACTCTCTAAATACAAGAGTCGCATTTGCAGAGGCTTTCACAAAAAGCATCACCCAAATGAATCAACTGTTTAGTGATGTTCATTGTCTTGACTTCTCGGCAAACCAGTTAAAGGATAAGCTAAGAAGAGAACGATTTGAACCCATCTTCCGTAGGATTCTTATAAGAGAGACCATAACTGATCTTTCGGAACTTTCATGGTCAAACTCATACGATGCAGAAGGCATACAAACAAAGAAAGCCCTCTTACAAGACGGGGTTATCAGAGGTATATTGCGTCACTCAGGAGGCGAAGGGCTTCGCTTCCGGTGGTATCATAATTGTTCTTGTTTTTATCCTGCAAATGGAAAAACAAACAATTGGAGGATTGGATTCGACCGCATCAGCGATGATCCTTGGTGGTCAAGAAATAGAAATGAGGCCCTGGCTTTCCTTGAACAAAGGGGATATAATGTTGCAGCAGAACGTGTATCTGACAATGGAGATGTTCAACTTTGGTGGGGAAGCGATATCCAGTTTTCAAATTACCAGTACCCGGAATTGAAATTCAGATGGAATGCTGATTACAATGTTGGGATTATTGATGCGTCCGGGTATTGGGTGAAGCGTAAAGTAATGAAAGAAGGAGCGTCTGATAAGTTCATTTTCCAAGCTGTTGGCAAAAGCATTGACGAAATTGAACGATGTCTTGATGCCCTTATCGCAGAGTACTATGCTGATAACAACTGACCAATCTGTATCGCCCCGGTAAGCTTGTCATCTTGGCGTGATATTGCAATAGTATCACCTTGCTCAAATGAAGTGCTTACAAGCAATTCTTTGATGTATGTAATTTTTTTCTTTGCTACGCAGATAGGCTGCATTCGGTCTGTCTAACTTTGCAGTGTCAAAAGGAAGGAAGCATGGGTGAGCGGTCGAAACCAGCCCTCTGCTAAGGGGCCGAGCCTCTCAAAAGGCTCCGAAAGTACGAATCTTTCTGCTTCCGCGAATACTGGGGTGTCGCATAGCGGCTATTGCAGGAGACTGTAAATCTCCCGTCTTCGGACATCGTAGGTTCGAGTCCTACCGCCCCAACAAATTTATGCTTCCGTAGCTCAGTGGATTAGAGCGTCACGCTACGAACGTGAGGGTCGCAAGTTCGAGTCTTGCCGGAAGTACCAGACACATGTGGGGTGTAGCAGTGGTAGCTAACGAGCCTCATAAGCTCGGAGTCGGTGGTTGCCATTCGGCCTTCTCCTCGCTCCTCGGCAAAGATTCAAGCAAGCTTGTTTTTGCTCTCATAGCTTCGTCGAGTCGAGTCCATCCCCCCGCAACGAAAATAAGTTTTCGTAGCTCAGTGGATTAGAGCGTCACGCTACGAACGTGAGGGTCGCAGGTTCGACTCCTGCCGGAAATACAAGTGAATACTTCCGTAGCTCAGCGGAATAGAGCATCCCACTTCTAATGGGACGGTCGCAGGTTCGATTCCTGCCGGAAGTACCGAAATGAATAAAGGCTTTGACAATATGCCGAATGTCGGTTATGTCAAAGCCTTCTTTTTATGCGTCTTCAAGCAGAAGTTCAAGCTTATGTTTTACCTTTGATAAGACTTCGCCGAGTTCATGGACGGGTATGACTGTCTCAAATTCTCTCAACTTGTCGATTGCGTCGGAAATGAGGTCACACATATTTGAGTCCAACGGCGAATTTGATATAAAGTAGTCCTCATCGGAGTATTTGTAGAACTTACCTTCGTAAACCTCAATCGGTGCTTCGTAGCCGAGTTTATCAGACCTCATCACTTGTATGTCGGCCTGAACGGTTCTTACTGAAACGCCCCTGGTTATTCCTTCCATTTCGTATAAAGCATCGGAACAAGCCTCGACGAGATCATCCAGAGTCCACCGCCTGTACTTGTTCCTCAGGCACCGGTCTATGGTTTTGTATCTTATTAGTGCATTTTTGTTTACTGGCATGGCTGCGATAATAGTCTTCTTTGTTCATAATTGAATTGTTTTTGGGTGCCATGCCGTGACAATAGGATAAGCCATAACAGGGCACAAAAAAAGTCGGAAAGCGTAGTGGACCTTCCGACTGTTTTATCCTGATTGTCTGTGGTTACGTTATTTCAACTTATACAGACCGCATTGGTATATCGTCGGAGCAATCCACCGGACACACTTCGGTAGCCTCTATAACTGATGCAATAGAGACTGCTGTCGAAGCTGCGATAGCTACGGCGAAGCATTGTGAACGATATGTTGAGTTGCGTTGTCTGCATTGTTTTCTTTTTAGCATGCCCTCGAAAGCGAGTGCAATTATTTAATCGCGAGTGGAAACTTAGCGCATGTCGGCTTTAGCCGGTGCGCGATGCCGAAGGCAAAGTTATCCACCGCAAAGTTACTTGATTTACAGCAAATAGCCAAATGGCTTCTGAAATCCGGGCGCAAAATTACAACATTGTTACGCAGTCTATTTGCGTACCCGAGATTTTTATTCTATGCCGATGGCTTCTTGGATCAGATGCTTGGCGCGAACTTCGACCATTGCATTCCACAGACGGGAGTCCTGAAGTTTGGACATGGGGATGTACTGCTGGAAACGTGAGAAGAACTCAAGCGGCTTCTCAATATTCCAGTTGGTGATGACTTCGCCCCAGTTTACCTTGTCGGCAAACTTTTCGAGCAGACGCCAGTTGTTGTAGATGTCATCACGATTGGAGAGTGCCTTCCAATCCCACTTGGACGCAAACTTCTGAAGCGTTGACTCCGAGAGAAGGTTTTCCGAGCATGAACGGGAAAATTCATCCCAATGGATTCTGTTGGCAAACTTGTTGATGCCCTCGACTGTCCAGATGACATTACTGTTGCCACTGACTTCTTCCCAGTCAAGTTTGTCGGCAAACTTCTCGATCATCGTCATGCTGAGGCTCCCGCTTTGAGAGACCTCTTTCCATGCCTCAGCTTCAAGAACTGAGTTAAGGAAATCATTACTTGTAATAGGTTCCATATCTTTGGGTGTTTTTAATGTTTCTTTGCTTTGGCAAAGCGCTAAAGCGATTGTTCGATGCAAAGGTAGAACGATGATGTATCAAAGTGCGATACAGGATTAAAAATTTTATCAATCCCACCATTTTTCCATGTTGTGGTCAAGCCATCTCCATAGAATATGGAAAGCCTTATCGCTGTATAATTCTTTGAGATACAATTCGTGTAGATCACCACCGTGGTCATGCTCATGAGTGTATCTGTTGGCTGTCCGTAAGTTTATGTGTTTACCTGTTATATCAAGAAAATCAGTCGTTGCTATTTCCATGAGATTTATGGCAATATTCATCCGATTGACATCTTCCTGCCAACCGGCATGACGCTGGACATATCGCCAATATCCGATATTGAATTCGAGTTTCTTTTTAAGAATGCTCAGATTCGACGACCAACTTATAGCGGTATCTCCGCCTACGGTATCTCGCCAATATTTACACTGTTTCCTGCGGAAACTCTCTGATAAATATTCCGACTCTATCTCATATTTTACCGGAACATTATTTTCAAGATTATCAAGCCGCTCCGAAAACTCATTTTCGTGCTGTTCCTGGGTCTTTATAGCATACAGAGTTGACCAGTAAAGCAAGTGAGCGGCAAGAGTAGCGGTATCGCTTTGACGAGCCAGCTCGCGTTTCTCCTTACCGGAGAGCATATCAAACGTTTTTAGACCTGGAGAATCGTTGATAGCTTCTTCATCAAAATTATCTTTCCAAGATGAGAAATCAATCTTTACTTCCCGACCGACAAGCCACTCCTGTGGATCAGGCGCACCTTTTACCAGTATCTCATTCTCAAGGTCAAGGCACATCTGAATTGTTAAGTCGGAATACTTATCCTCAATAGGCAATGTCTTGATTGTCTCAACCAAAGAGGCATACATTGGTTTCAGATCTTCGTGTTCAAGATAGAAGCTATTGAGGATTACCCATATATCCTCAAAATCTGAATTGCGAAAATAGTCCTGATAAATCATATGTTGATGTTTTTGCTGCAAAGTAAACATCGACTTGTCGCATTTAGCGGTACAGGTTTATTTTATAAATAAAATTTTGTGCTTTTCTATATATTGATTTGGTTAGTCAAAGCCTAATTCGCCTCGCATTTTCTTTGTCAGACTCTTTGCTGTCTGATGATATGCGTGGCGAATTATATTTCTCTCTATATCGAGAGGGATAATACCTGTCTCGCAGATCAAGAGAAAAATCCGGATCAACTTTGAGATTGTAGAATTGCCAATGCCCGGACAATTCCAAAAGGCAAAAGATTTTACCGCCTATTCTCAATGCAAGAGCATCCGGGCCGAATGGCATATCTTCGGTAACGTGAGGCAAGGAAAGAGCAAATTCTCTTATTTCCTCAATATTCATCAATCCCAGTCATTGAGGTTGGCGATGAAATCGTCAACCGACGACTCATCGAAAAGTTCTGGGAGTTCACCAGTGTTGACATGATAGTCGTAATCGGCCATCATATCGTCAACGGCATTCTCCCCATATTCATTCGCTTCGTAGTCCATATTACTTTGCAACTTCTTCTTTGAAGCAATTGGCGGGTTTGAACGCCGGAATGTTGTGAGCCGGGATAACGAGTGTGGTGTTCTTGCTGATGTTGCGGGCGGTCTTCTCGGCACGGGTCTTGACGATGAAAGAACCAAAACCACGGAGATATACGTTTTCACCGTGTGCGAGACTATCCTTCACAACGGTCATGAACTGTTCAATTACGGTGACAACCGCAGCTTTGTCGATGCCGGTTGTCTTTGCGATTTCACTCGCTATTTCTGCTTTAGTCATTTCTATACTGCTTTGAATTTGATGAGTTTCTAAATGCAAAATTACGAAAAATCGCTGAATTTCGGAACGAATCACCTGCACAACGCCGCCTTTTGGCGGCCGAAATTTTTAGTAAAATGAAGGTGACGGAGGTCTTATGCTCCGCCACCTTCATCGCTGATATGGCATTGGCTATGCTCTTTTTCTCCCTGCAATCATCTCCTTGTTGGCGTTGATGATACCGGCTATCTGCTCTGCGTATTCGCAGACTCCGTTGGCAAATGCCCTGCATTGGATGATTGAGAAGTCTTTGAGCGAGATTTCTACGGTGGCGATTGTTCTGCCTCCCATTGTGGCGGTGAACACAAGCGTATCTTCTTTGAGGTAGTAGCCGGATGAACCTACACAGATGTGTTGCTTTGTACCTTCATCGTAGTATTCGGCAACGCTGTCAAGTGTGTGGAGTCTGATTGTGCCGTCAGTCATAGACAAACCTATGTATCTGCCTTTCAGTTCCTCAAACTTGACTTGGTCAGCCTCCGCTTTCTTGCGGTTGGCTTCCTTCTGCTCCTTTACCCTCTGGCGGTTGACCTTTTCCACATATTCATCATGGGCGGTTTTGAGGTCTTGGGGTGCTATCAGCGAGGGAGAATTGAGGTCTTTGCCCATACGCTCCAACATCTTGATGTAGTCAAACCACATTCTAACGTCCTTAAAATCGTATCCGTTGCGCTTGGCTATCTTGATGGTGTTCCAATACTTGTCAATATCAGACTTATAGGCTGGTCTTGCACAAAGGTATCGGAGCAACTCAATGTCATTGGCTTTCATCAGAGTCTCTGCTTTTGGGTTGGTCAGCAACTCTTGAAACAAAGTCACGGGGTGGATATAGTGGCAACTGCCTTTGAACCCGTTGCGCTTGATAGTGTCAGTGACCTTGATGCGAGGGTAAACCCATTCATCGGATATGCGTTGGAAGGCTTCGTTGTCACACCTTATCTCCAATGGAGAACCAAAAGCGAAAGAGTCGATGTAATAGCCGAGAGTCCTCTGCAAACCGACTACTGTCTTACAGCCTTCGTGGTCAATCCAATACTGACCGATTTCAAGGTAGGCAGGTTTCACCTTCATGCCCTTGCGCATTTCAACCATCATCAGGAACATTCTGACTACCTGATAGTTCTCAATAGTCGTGATGATGTTGAAATAGGACTTTTCGCGGATAACACGCTCTTTGGTATCCTTGATTTCTATCTGTGTGCCACATTCGGGGCATAGGCACGTTCCGTTTCGGGTTTCCAGCCACTCGTGACCGCTTTTCATACAGGTACACATTCCGTTCTTCAACCGATAACCATAGTGATTGATGGTAGAGTTGAGTGCCCAGTTCATTTGGGGAGTGGTGAGCGGGCGAAGTCGCCCACTCAGTTCCACTATATGCTGTTGTTTCTTATTTCTCGGTTTCATCGTCTTGGAGTTTTAGAAGTCGAAAAGATTGGGTTGAACATTGATTTCTGCTCCAGCTTTGGGAGCGGTGGTCGGCTTGGGTTGAACCTTCGGAGCTGACTGCCGTCTGATTTCTCGGAGTTGCTCCTCCTTGTATTGCTCCATCGCCTGCTCTTTGAGTTCCGCCTTATCCTCATCGGAGAGTTCCGGCTTGGATACCACGATGTTGCAGTTGATAGGAGTTCCGCCGTCCTCGATGCTGTCCTCATCATAGAAATGCAGGAGGATTGAGAGTACGGTCTGTTCATCTACGACACACATACCGCTTTTCTGTATCTCGTGGCAGAGATAGTTGATAGCACTTTCAAGTGATTTCTTCGGATTGGCAAGTTTGATTGCCAATGCGGGTTCAGCGAGAATACGCTCTTGGAGCATCTGCTGCATAGCTGCGATTGCAGCGTTGTTTGATTTCATAGTAGCCATATCAGTTGAGTTTTATAAAGTGAGTAGCCAAAAGATTATCATTAGGGCAGTTGCAAGGCTAATAACCCAGCCCACACCTCGGAATATCGGTCGGAGAAACACCCACAACACCAATCCGAGTATTGCACCAATTATCCCCACCAACCAAAGGATAACCCTTTTTATGCGGTTGAGACTGGAGATGGATGCTCTGCCTCGTCTGTTTGATATGTTGTTGTTCGTTTTCATCGTGCGACATTTTTTTATGCGTCTATCGACTATCGAAGTTTTGCTTGCTCGTTGACACGGCAGCGAGCGGAGGCAAAGAAGGGCTGTTCGCCCTTTGACGGAAAAATACGAGTGCAAAATGAAGTATTCGCCGGAGCTTGCGGAGGCAAATGCCATTTTGTGTCTGGAGATTTTTCAGCCAAAAGGCAAAAGTCATCAACCTCTGGTCGCTTTGCCGTAGGGCAAAGAATAGCCCTGCTCCGCACGTTTATTATTCCGAGCAAGCAACACTTCCCAAGTTGATATGACTGCATAATGACTGGAGCTAAGTCTCCGCGTCGGTGAAAACGAATGACAGCATATTCTTTGCTTAGGCAAAGCGCTAAAGCGATAAGGCACTGAAAACTCACTGAAAATGACTAATTTTGCAAAATGAAGAAGATTACTAAACTGAAAATATGCAACTGGAGCCTACTCGCTCTTACTGTTGCAATCCTCATATCTGGAATACAACTTGAAGCCACACATAGTAATGGCTTAACACCTGTATGGATTCACATCCTTATAGGTGTGTTGTTTATGGGAATGGCTACATATCATGTTTATCTGCATTTTGGCAATAGCAACTGGTTCTCGAAATTCAGAAAACAAAAGAGCCAAGTAACACGCATCCTGTGGTTGGTGGCACTTGTTACGCTTATTACCGGAATAGTCGCTATAATTCATTGGGTAACAACTTTCACTCATGCACCTATAGGTGGTGTGCATGGTAAACTTGGGTTCCTGATGATAATCCTTTCTATCGGACATATCGTCAAACGCATTAAATTCTTTAAGGGTAAGAAAAGAATGGCACCGCCCAGTCCCGGAAAGGCGAGTCTGTGATATGCCGACAACGCAGGAAGGCGGCACATCACTGTCTCGGCTCGTGGACTGCTGTCAAGCGGTAAGTGAGGGAGCGGTCGTAAAAATCCTTATCAGGCACGGCGAAAAAGAACACGGATGAACGGCAGAGAGTCTCAGAGGTTGCATCAGCGAAGCCGATGCTTACCTCGGAGGTGTTGCCGGTTATCGGTGTTCCGCCGGTGCCCATAGGCGCGATGCGATCAATGGGTATCAGTGGCTCGTCCACCGTCACCCTTTGACGGTATCCCGCCGCCAACCCTGAAGACCGCACCCTCTCTTGCCGCTTTCGCGGTGATTGTTCTATTCGATTGCTTGTATCAAGACTGTCATATGCAACAGCAGTTACAGTAATAGCCGTTGCACTAACGCACAATTGTGAGATGAATACGAACAAGAGATCCGTCACAATAAAGCATTATTACAGTCAAAAACGCACTCCATACATTTGGTAAGATGAAATATCTGTCGTATCCTTGCATAAATAATGTAATTATACGACCAACAATGATTCTTAGAAAGACAAGGACGGAGCATCTCGGCTTGTGTCTCTTGCAGAGTATAAGCCCCGTGAGAATGTGCAGAAAGGATATTTGCAAGGCAGATACAGCGCAATCCCATTCTTCGCACCGATTGAAACCCTTGATAAGAAAACTTTTGCTCAATCAAAATAAAATCATTATCTTTGCAACAGCGGTTACAGTAACAGCCGTTACTATAATATGAAATTCTACGACAGAGAGATAGAGACTGAGACATTGAGGCGTATAGAGACGACATCCAGGGAATACGCCCAGATGACCGTCATAACCGGACGAAGACGTATCGGAAAGACAACGCTTATAAAACACGCCTATGAAGGTAAAGAGATGATATATTTCTTTGTGGCGCGTAAGAGCGAGGCGTTGTTGTGTCAGGAACTCTCCGATACGATACGTGATGTACTTGGCGAGGATTTAGGTGACTTTTCAAGTATGGCCCGATTGTTCGCGTCGGTCATGCAGATTGCGAAACGTAGGCATTTCACGCTCGTTTTTGACGAGTTTCAGAATTTCAAATATGTCAACGAGTCATTTTTCAGTGAGATGCAGAATATCTGGGACAGCAACAAGAATGTGGCACATATAAATCTGGTAGTATGTGGCTCATTGTATTCAATGATGACAAAGATATTCGATGATAAAAAGGAACCCCTTTATGGAAGGGCAACCTCACGCATCCGTCTTCGCGAATTTCCACTTGCGACACTTCGCGAGATAATGCGGGACAATAATCCCGATTACACCCCCGATGACCTGCTTGCAATGTATATGATTACGGGCGGGGTTGCTAAATATGTGGAACAGCTCCACATGCAGAAAGCATTCACAAAAGAGAAGATAATAGAATCCGTACTGTCATTCGGCTCCTATTTCATTGACGAGGGAAAGGAGTTGCTCTCAGATGAGTTTGGCAAAGATTATGGGAACTACTTTTCCATTCTGTCTGCAATCGCCGGAGGTTTTAATGAGCGTGGAGAAATCAAATCTTATACCGGCGTGGAAGCCGGAGGTTATCTCGACAAGCTGGAGAATACATACGATCTTGTGTATCGTTACCGACCTTATCTCGCAAGTGAGAACAGCCGTAATGTAAAATACGGTATCAAGGACAACTTTCTCAATTTCTGGTTCAGATTCATATATAAATACCGGAGTGCGGTGGAGATTGGAAATCTTGCCTATGTCAAGGAAAAGGTGCTTGCCGACTATTCGACCTTCTCGGGCTGGATTCTTGAACGCTATTTCAGACAGATGTATCGTGAGACAGGTCTCTATAACATTGTGACAAACTATTGGGAGAAAGACGGCAACAATGAGATTGACCTTATCGCTGTCAACGAGGCTGACCGTGAGATTGTAATCGGTGAAGTCAAGCGTAATCCACGACGTATCGACCTGCATGGTCTGGAGCAAAAATCGCAGAATATCGTGTCAAAGCGCAAAGGTTGGCATATCGAATATGCAGCACTGTCTCTTGAAGACATGGGACACTGAGAGTAATTACAGCGCAAATATCAAAGCCGAAATAGAAGAATATATGGGACGTTATTGCTGGAAGTGCGGTCAGTATCTCGCCAATGAGAAATTTTCGGGCAAAGGTCACGCTCGCCATATCTGCAAGAAGTGTATGGCCGAGGAACGTGCCCACCGTCGTCAGATACTGAAAGAAAAGCGGGAGCGTGGCGAAATACCGGAATTGAAATTGAAGCCGGTATCTCAGGAGGTCATAGACTATGTTGAGAATGAGATAATCCCCCGTTATGCCGCATTCGACAAGGCGCATCAGGAGAGCCATGTCCGCATGGTAATTGAACAGAGCATAAAACTCGCCGAACATAATCCGGCTATGAATTCCGATATGGTTTACATCATAGCGGCGTTTCATGACCTCGGTCTTGTCAACGGCAGGGAAAACCATCACAAGGACTCCCGCACAATACTCGAAGCGGACGAGTTTGTAAAGTCGCACTTCACCCGCAAACAAATTGTGACTATGGGTCGTGCCGTTGAAGACCACCGGGCATCCAATCAGAAGAAGCCTCGCAACGGCTACGGAATGATTGTAGCGGAGGCCGACCGCTTCATCGAGGCGGATACGATAATACGAAGAACCATTCAATACGGTCTGGCAAATTATCCCCAACTCGACAGAGCCGGGCACTATCAGAGGACTATCGAGCACCTCAACGAGAAGTACGGTCCGAAGGGTTATCTGAAAGTATGGATACCGTGGAGCGACAACGCAAAGAACCTGAAGAAACTTCATGTGCTGCTCACCGACAGGAAGAAACTTGAAGAGATTTTCAACCGCATTTTCGATGAAGAAAACTAGTAGAGACAGGCCTCCCCGGAGGTCTGTTTTCATACCCGGTTTCACCATCTGATACACTTGCCTGACCCCGTAGAATCATTCAGGCGTCGACATCCTCAAACGTATCTTCTTCACTTTCTAATGAATGAAAGTAACAGAGATACTCGAATATCCGCTAATCGCCTAATATTCAATAATATTATAGCCATTATAACCCAATGATTAAGACTTCTGTCAGGCTTACTTTTGGCGGTACAAATTCGGTGGCTGAAAAATTTACAGTTACTTGAAATTATTTTCTCGTATTTTAACACTCTATGTCGTGGAAAATCATTAACTTTACACTTGTGCAAAATGTACGAAAGAGAGGTCTGTTTCCTTAGATGAAGTCAGCTGGAAAGCCCCAAATCATCAAAAATCAGAAGTGAGACCGACCCTTGTATAATAAAAGCTTAAGTAGCACGCTATCAATACTATAAGTATAGTGCATCGGCAAATAATCCCCCCTGCCATAGGAGAGCAGAGAAGAATAAATTCTTCTGAATCACCTAATTAATAACTAAACGCGACTGCCATCATGATAAATTATCAATTTTTCCCTCGTTCACAGAACATCACTCCACAACTCCGTTCCGTCATCGAATGTTTCAAACGAGTAGACGATAAAAGGAATGAAGATTGTCAGCCGAAGTCAAACGAAATGCTTGCTTTAGTTCAACCTTATCTTGAAGAGTTGGATTACAAAGTAGAGTCAGGAAAAGCTGATCAAATATTTGTGCCCGTACTATTCGGAGAGAATGATTCCGTAGATAAATATTTTGCGGCTGACGCTTTAAGTGCTGATGGCAAAATTGTGATAGAAGTCGAAGCAGGTAGAGCCGTGATGAATAATCAATTCCTAAAAGACATCTTTCAAGCCTGCATGATGTTAGAGGTTGAGTATTTAGTTATCGCTGTTTTAAATAAATATTCCCACAAGTGTGGAGGAAAGACCATCGACTCTCCCGATTTTCAAAAAGTAAAAACATTTTTGGAAACACTCTACGTAAGCAATCGCCTCCGCTTACCCCTAAAAGGCATCTTACTAATAGGCTACTAACCCCAGCTAAAAATCAGAAAGTTTTGAAGTCCCGGTCAGAATTGAAATGGAAATAGGTGATAACTATGTCAACTTCAGCGTCCAATATATTACGCTTACCTACCACTCATCGAATCGCCCTATGAATTATGAACCGTGCAGGCAAAAAAATGCCTTTACCCTCCAAGGAAACACTCGCTATAAAATAACAAAATTATTTAAGTGAGTAACGAAATCTCAAATAAAAGAGCCGTGCCATACAATATACATTTTTATTTAAATCTATTCGTTTCTAAATGATTATAATTATCTTTGTAAAAAAGTAGTTGTCACTGAATGTCACAATATAAATTTTATATAGTATGGAACAGAATATATCCGATGAATTACAAGAATCCTTTGAAACAGGACGTTGGAAAGTTCGGAAATTTGCATTGTCCAATGCAACAAAATACATTTGGGACATAGACAATATTACATGGGCTGAGACAGGATTAATCGATGCCTTTGGAGCTAATAGGTTCTTTGATGAAGCGTCTCAAATGATAGCCAATTCTATATACCTTTTTCAAGAAGGTTTTTTTGATGCCGCATTTTACTCATTGCGCCAATCAATCGAAATTTCAATAGGAACACTGTATTTAACAGCCAATCCGGAGAAGTTAGAAAAGTGGAAGGCTTTAGAACCAGGTTTTGAATCTGGTAAGATGGTCTGTTTCCTAAAAAACAATGAGCCGGTATTTAAAGATATAAGAACTAAATTACCAACATTCTTTAAAAACTTACGCACAATCCAAAAGAAGACAAATAAGTATGTACATAAACAAGGATTTTCTTCATTTTACACTACACAAAGTTATTCTTGGTCAGATCATCGTGAAAATAAAATATATTCTAAAATAATTTCAGACTTCGAAGAAACTGTTAAAGCTGCAATAGGTGCTGTTGCTATGTATCGTTTGGCTATCGATCCATTACCCATTATATTAATGGATGAAGAGTTGATGATGCGTTCTGCTGACTTTATAACACAACCATATTCTGAAGAGTTTGTTGCTGAATACATCGGCTATAATAATATTGAATTATACAAACAAACAAATTTATATCAAGACTACAAAGAGAGTATTTTGGCTCATGAAAAACAAAATGAGTCAGTTTATGATATCATTCATTATCAAATCATTGATAGAAATAAATTCAAGGATATAACACAGCAAATACATTTGCTCTCATACACGGATAGACTAGCTGTCGTTATCATAATGGTCTCTACAAAAATTCCACAGGTCTATATAGAAGGTTGCTTTAATTATACTTCAGATGTAAAAGCCAAACATTCGGATATAGTTATTGGCGAGTCATAGTATAATGATTTCTTTTGCAACAGCGAAAGCACTAATTATAACATCCCATTCAAACATGGTTCGTTTATTTCAAGAATCAAGATAAAAGAAAACCATTCCTATATTGAATCTAACGAACCTTTGAATAATACGGAAATAAAAGCATTAAAATGTATTGAAAAAACTTTTAATGAAGAATATATTAAACAAGAAAATGAATTTAAGGAATGGTTAGAAGAAAATAATATTGAATTTAATGGATGAATTATTTTTCTGCCATTTTCTACTCGTTTCTCATTGATTATACCTACCTTTGTCCCATCAGTGCTACCGCAAAATGGCACAAAGAATAAGCGTGGTACGAGGGAATATGCGCAACAGCTGATTATCAAGAAATTGAACTTCCCGAGGATATTCGACTAAAGGTCAAAGCATTGCTCGTACCGATTAAAGTGCAATGCACTTGATTATCAAGGATGTGAAGATAGTCATGACGGCAAATAATTCCCCATCCCTATAGAACTATGGGAGGGTGGTGGTGTGGAGTGTTTTGCCTCGGAATACTCTGAAATTGATTTTTTTGAGTTTGAGGGTGAATGGTGGGGGCTGGATTGAGGCGGTGATTCGTTGTAAGGCGCGGACATTGATTGTCGCGTCGGTCACTCTGCCGAGGGTGACATGTAATTTGAAGGCTGATTGCATTTTGCACCCCGCAGTTTCAAAATCATTGCGAATGGCTTGAACAATCGCTTCGAAATCCTTAGGTACATGTGTAACCGAAAGATAGATGATGGGCATACCAAATTTGGTACGGAAAGAGTCCACTTTGTCGAACGTCAATTCGGGTGCCTGATAATGCTTCAAATGCCTGTCTAAAATTCCACGGAAATTAACACCAGCTGGCATCTCGTCGAAAAACGCCATAGTGATATGGTGCCAGGCACGTTGCCACCTGACATCTACGCCCTTGCACGCATCTCGCAGTTCCTTAAACCACAGCGCATCATAACGCACAGGCACCTCTATTTCCAAATAACATTTCATCATCATTCATTACAAATACAAACTAATGCAATACCTAAGATAGTATGGGACGTTTTGTGGGTTGGGGATTATTTGTGGTGGGGGTGGAGGTAGGCGAGGGTTTCGGTTAGGATTTCGGGGTGGAGGAGTTTGGTGGCGGCGATGTAGAGGGGTGCGGCGATGGCGATGCGCGCCACGAGGATGATGGGGTGGCTGGATATCCAGAAGGTGCAGAAGTAGGTGGCAGCCATCACGCCTGCCGAGATGAGCATGAAGGGCATCACGTCGAGCAGGGTGTGGATGAGGCGCAGGCCGATGAGGCGTTTTGCCACCACTTGCCACGCCAGTAGCCACAAGACGATGAATGCGGAATAGGCAATGACCATCACGGTGAGTCCCATCGATTTAAAGGCGAAAATCACAGCCACTTGCAGCACGATTTGCGCCACATTGCACCAGAGGTAGAGGTCGCTGCGGCCGCTGCTGATTGCCAAATTCTGATACATGGTGTAGAACGGCACGAACGCGCCCGACACGCACAAGATGCGAAGCAGCGGTATGCTGCCCACCCATTCGTCGCCGATGGTGCACAAAATGAATTCCTCTGCCACCAGCGCGAGGCCGAACATCAGCGGAAACGACATGAAAGCGGTGAAGCGCATCATCTTCCTATACACGCGGCATCGGCGCTCTCGCTCATCGCCAGCCGCCACGAGCACGGTTTGCACCACCTGCCACAGTGTGTTGGCAACGAAGGAGTTGGCCATCGTGTTCCACTTGTAGGCTTGCGTGAAGTTGCCCACTTGCTTCATGGGGAAGTAGCGGCCGAAAATGAAGGTGAGGATATTGCTGCTGAGCGTGTTGATGATGTTGGTCATCAGAATTTTCACGCTGAAACTGAACATTTGCCTTACCGGTCCGAAGTCAATTTTGAGCATCGGACGCCAGTCAACCACGGCGTATCTGCCGATGTTGAGCACGGTGATGTAGATGATTTGCTGCCATGCCAAACTCCAGTAGGAATAACCGTTGAATGCCAATGTGATGCCCGAAACGCCCGAAACAGCCAACGCCAAACAACTGATAAACGCCTGTTGGCGGTTCATCAAGTTTTTGTTCATATACGCGGCGTGGGCGATGCCAAACGAGGAAATCACAAATCCCAAAAACACGAACCTTGACAAATCGACCAAGGCTGGCTGGTGAAAGAAGTCGGCAATGAGCGGCGCACAGCAGAATAGCACGCCATAAATGATGAAACTGGCAATCACGTTGAACCAAAACACTGAATTATAGTCGTGCGCAGTGGGGTTTTTCAGGTTGATAAGCCCCTGCGTGAAGCCGCTGCTCTGCAAATTTCCGGCAATGAGCGTGAAAATGGTGAGCACGCCCACCAAGCCATATTCGCCCGGCGTGAGCAAGCGCCCCAAGAAAATGCCGATGAGCAAGTTCAGCACCTGCATAGTGCCATTGTTCATCGCGCTCCAAAATAGATTTTTTGCCGTTTTATCTTTCAGAGAGTCTGCCATAATCGTATCACTTCGCACGGCTTGAGCGTCAATGCGCAGCCCAGCCAAAGTGCAAAGTTACAAAAACTTTCGCGAAATAGAAGTTTTGTAAGAAGTTAGAGATTGGAAATTAGAGGGTATCAGTGGCTATTTAGTGGGGGGATAGATTATGTAATGTGGTCGAATCGTGAATGGAATCAAAAACAAAAACATAAAAAACAGCCTTGGAGCAACGT
>OQVP01000017.1_pt1 | contig 51425 bp, 39 predicted proteins | sample 1691541 | NCBI WGS metagenome assembly OQVP01 (sample SAMN03418258, study PRJEB22391) | human gut metagenome | biome: human-gut; feature: organic feature; material: feces | host: Homo sapiens | place: Tanzania | collected 2013-01 | reverse complement strand
ACCAAATTCTTGTGCTCCACTTTGTAAAGCGAAACTTTCACTTGTCGCTCATCACGCATTTCGTCGTAAGGGTGAGTGTTATAAGCCGTCATTTTTAAGGTATAGTAGTTTGACGGATTTTTATAAAACAATACCATACCACAGGCAGGGGAGGTGTGACCGTTTTTCTTGGCTTTACTGTTGGTAAACCTCACCAAATATCTGTATTGCTCGTCGCTTGCCGTGCGTTTGCTCAACACCATCATCGTAGTGTCGGAAGGATTACTCACCGATAGCCCTTGTTCTCCGAGTTTCACTTGCGGAGCAGGGGTGAAGTCGTGGAAAGAGTTAAACGACGCATTGTAGTGCCATATTGTTTCAGCCCTCGCAACGAACAGAGAGGACAAACCCACAATCAAAAGAATGAGATATTTATTCATGCGATTAGTTATCAATTTTAAGCAAAGTTAAAGAAAATAGCGAAACCAAGCGATGAAATGGTACTAAAAATCATGTCTGCTTATCAAAAAAGGAAATATTTAGATTTTTTTTACTAACTTTGCAAACTGCATTTTGTGCAGCACAATAATGGAATTAATCATATCTACTATATTAGGATGTTTTGCTATTGGCGTTATTCTTTCTGCGCCAATGGGTCCTATTGGCATACTTTGCGTGCAGCGCACTTTGAATAAGGGTCGCGAAGCCGGTTGGTGGACAGGTCTTGGTGCAGCCATATCCGACTTGCTCTACTGCTTGCTTACAGGTATGGGTATGTCGTTTGTCAATAAAGTGATAGAGAGCAATCAGGCTCCTATTCAAATTATCGGTAGTGCCATTCTTTTGGTGTTTGGTTTCTTCCTCATCAAGAGAAATCCTGCCACCGAAATCAAAGACACCTCCGACAAGAAGGAAAACCACTATCAGGAAATGGGCACAGGCTTCCTACTCACCTTGTCGAATCCGCTGATTGTATTCCTTATCATTCCACTATTCGCTCGCTTTGGTTTTCCATCTACTGATATGCCTTGGCCACTTATCATCGTGGGGTATGGCGTAATATTGCTGGGAGCGATTGTGTGGTGGACCCTTATCACTTACTTGGTGAATGCTGTAAGGTCGCACTTCAACATCCGAAGCATGTGGGTTATCAACATCGTGATAGGTGTGATTATCCTCATTCTCTCTATTTACGGTCTTATTACCGGTTTGATGTATTATTTCAACTAACCATCATGGCAAAATCAGCACAATTCCTTCGTTGCAACGCGCTCGATGCTTTAAGCATGAAAGAGTGCGGTGAGTATATTGAAAACAATTTCCAAAAACTATATGTCGATACCGTAAACTGGCCATCAGTTACAGCCTATCAACCTATTTGCGCAGTGATGGGCGCATACTCTGACAAATATCTCTATGCTCATTTCGTGGTGAGAGAAAACGGAATTTTGGCTGAAAACTACAAGAATTTAAGTCCTGTGGCAAACGATAGCTGTGTGGAGTTTTTCCTGAAAACGCCCACAAGCGACGAATATTGGAACTTTGAATTTAATTGCATTGGAGCAGTGAACGCCAGCCACAGAGTCGCACGCCCTAACGCCATTCGCCTCACCGACGAAGAAATCGCATCAATCAAGCGCCATTCCTCTTGCGGCACAGAGCCTTTTGGCGAAAAACCAGGCATTCACACCTGGACCTTAACCATTGCCATTCCACTCACACTCATCGGCATCAATAGCGCAGACATGCCCTCGCACATTTCTGGCAATTTCTACAAATGCGCAGGAAAAGCCACCCACCCTCATTACCTTTCATGGGCGCCAATCAAATCAGAAAAGCCTAACTTCCACTTACCAGAGTTCTTCGCACCAATCCAACTCCTGTAATTTCAAGCAAAATTGAGTGATAAGCCCGCGTGGTTTTGTTAAGGAATGTTATTATTTGTGGGGAAGTTGTCATAAATGTATTTTTCTTTTGCGCAATCTGAATGGTTTATTAATAAATTTTAATAGCGATTAATGCTTTGGTATTCTGCTCGTTTTTGTGTAATTTTGCATAGTTTTTGTGCCGTTTTGGGAGCTATTTCCTCTCAAAGCGATACTGCAACTCTGAAATAACAAATTAAAATTATACTAAACAACAAATTATGAGTTTGAATATCATTGTGCTGGCTAAGCAGGTGCCCGATACCCGCAACGTTGGCAAAGATGCTATGAAGGCCGACGGCACTATCAACCGTGCGGCACTTCCTGCTATCTTCAACCCTGAAGATTTAAACGCATTGGAGCAAGCCCTTCGCTTGAAGGAGCAGCATCCTGGTTCCACTATCGGTATGCTCACCATGGGTCCTCCACGTGCAGGTGAAATTATTCGTCAAGGTTTGTACCGCGGTGCCGACACAGGCTGGTTGCTTACCGACCGCCTTTTCGCTGGTGCCGACACATTGGCAACCAGCTACGCACTTGCCACAGCCATCAAGAAAATTAGTGCTGAAAAGCCTGTTGATATCGTGATTGGTGGCCGTCAGGCTATCGACGGCGACACTGCCCAAGTGGGTCCACAGGTGGCTCAAAAGCTCGGTTTGAACCAAGTGACCTACGCCGAAGAAATCCTCAAGGTGGAAAATGGCGTTGCCACTATTCGCCGCATGATTGATGGTGGTGTGGAAACTGTGGAAGCTCCACTTCCAGTGGTAATCACTGTGAACGGTAGCGCAGCTCCTTGCCGCCCATGCAACGCTAAGCTGGTGATGAAATACAAATACGCCACTTGCCCAATGGAGCGCACTGGCGAAGAACCTTGGAAAGAACTCTACAACGAGCGTCCATACCTCACTCTCAACGAATGGAGCGTGGCTGACGTGGACGGCGACCCACAACAGTGCGGTTTGAGCGGTTCGCCTACAAAGGTGAAGACCGTGAAGAACATCGTGTTCCAAGCCAAGGAAAGCAAGACCCTCACTGGTAGCGATGAAGACATTTCTGGCTTGATTGAAGAATTATTGGAAGAAAAAATTATTGGTTAATAGTAGTACACAACGACAATGAATAACGTATTTGTATATTGCGAGATTGAAGGCACTACTGTTGCCGAAGTATCTCAAGAATTGCTCACCAAGGGCCGCAAATTGGCTAACGAACTTGGTGTGGAGCTCGAAGCTGTTGTAGCTGGTACTGATATTAAGGGTAAGGTGGAAGACCAAATTCTCCCTTACGGTGTTGACAAACTCCACGTTTTCGATGCTGAAGGCTTGTTCCCCTACACTTCAGCCCCTCACACCTCAGTGCTGGTAAACCTCTTTAAGGAAGAAAAGCCACAAATCTGCCTCATGGGCGCAACTGTGATTGGCCGTGACCTCGGTCCACGCGTTTCTTCTTCACTTTTCAGCGGTCTTACCGCCGACTGTACCGAACTTGAAATCGGCGAATACGACGACATCAAGACCAAGAAGCACTACGACAATCTGCTCTATCAGATTCGTCCTGCTTTTGGCGGCAATATTGTGGCTACTATCGTGAACCCCGAAAACCGTCCACAAATGGCAACCGTACGCTCTGGCGTGATGCAGAAAGCCATTTACGAAGGCAAGGCTAAGGGCGAGGTGGTTTACCCAGAAGTAGCAAAATATGTTCCAACCACCGACTTCGTGGTTAAGGTTATCGACCGCCACGTGGAAGCCGCTAAGCACAACCTCAAAGGTGCGGCAATCGTAGTGGCTGGTGGCTACGGCGTGGGCAGCAAGGAAGGTTTCGACCAACTCTTCACCCTCGCAAAAGAACTTCACGGCGAAGTGGGCGCATCTCGTGCTGCAGTTGATGCTGGCTGGGTGGCAGCTGATCGCCAAGTGGGTCAAACTGGTGTTACCGTTCACCCAAAGGTGTATATCGCTTGCGGTATCTCTGGCCAGATTCAGCACATCGCTGGTATGCAAGAGGCTGGTATCATCATCTCAATCAACAACGACCCAGATGCTCCAATCAACAAGATTGCCGACTACGTGATCAATGGCACTGTGGAAGAAGTGGTTCCAAAACTCATCAAGTATTACAAGCAAAATTCAAAGTAATACTTCAGAAGTTAAGAAGTTTACTTCTAAAAATTCTTCTCGCTTCTTAGCTATTTGGAAACAATAATCATTTAATAAAGAACTAAAGCTTAATATTACAGTTATGGCTAATTACTATACTGATCATCCTGAAATTGAATTCCACTTGAGCCATCCGCTCATGAAGCGAATTGTTGATCTCAAGGAACGTAATTACGAAGATAAAGACAAGTTTGCCGATGCTCCTGTATGCTATGAGGACGCTATCGAAAACTACAAGCGTATTCTCGACATCACAGGCGATGTTGCAGCCAACATCATCGAACCAAACTCTGAAGATGTTGACCTCGAAGGTCCTCACTTGGAAAACGGTCGCATGATCTATGCAAGCAAAACTTACGAGAACCTCGACGCTACCCGCAAGGCTGGCCTTTGGGGCGTGTCGATGCCTCGCCGCTACGGTGGTTTGAATCTTCCTAACACCACATTCTCAATGTTGAGTGAAATCATTTCAGCTGCCGACGCTGGTTTCCAAAATGTGTGGAGCCTCCAGAGCTGTATCGACACTCTCTACGAATTTGGTAGCGAAGAACAACGCCAAAAATACATTCCTCGCATCTCTGCTGGCGAAACCATGTCGATGGACTTGACCGAACCTGATGCAGGTTCCGACCTCCAACGCGTGATGCTCAAAGCCACTTTCGATGAAGAAAACAACTGCTGGCGATTGAACGGTGTGAAGCGTTTCATCACCAACGGCGACTCTGATATTCACTTGGTGCTCGCTCGCTCTGAAGAAGGCACTAAGGACGGTCGTGGCTTGTCAATGTTTATCTACGACAAGCGTGACGGCGGCGTAGATGTTCGCCACATTGAGCACAAACTTGGTATTCACGGTTCACCTACATGCGAACTTACCTATAAGAACGCAAAGGCAGAACTCTGCGGTAGCACTCGCCTTGGCCTTATCAAATATGTGATGGCATTGATGAACGGTGCTCGCCTGGGTATCGCCGCTCAATCAGTGGGCGTGGGGCAAGAAGCTTACAACGAGGCACTTGCCTACGCTAAAGAACGCGCTCAATTCGGCAAAAAGATTATCAACTTCCCAGCCGTTTACGACATGCTCAGCCGCATGAAGGCAAAACTCGACGCTGGCCGTTCGATTCTCTACCAAACCGCTCGTTACGTTGATATCTACAAGGCACTCGAAGACATTGCTCGCGACCGCACGCTCACCCCAGAAGAGCGCAAGGAAATGAAGCTTTATTCTCGCCTTGCCGATGCGTTCACTCCACTGGCAAAGGGTATGAACTCTGAATACGCCAACCAAAATGCTTACGATGCCATTTCGGTTCACGGTGGTTCAGGCTTCATCATGGAATACAAGTGCCAACGCTTGTTCCGCGACGCTCGTATCTTCTCTATCTACGAAGGTACTACCCAACTTCAGGTGGTGGCAGCTATCCGCTATGTGACCAACGGCACTTACCTTGGCATCATCAAGGAAATGCTCGAAAAAGAAGTGGCTCCTGAATTCCAAGCATTGAAGGAACGTGTGGCTAAGATGGTAGAAAAGTATGAAGACGCTATCAACTATGTGAAGGCTGCTGCCAACAACGACCTCCACGACTTCTTGGCACGCCGCCTCTACGAAATGACAGCAGAAATCATCATGTCGCTCCTTATCCTCGACGACGCTACCCGTGCTCCAGAACTCTTCGCTAAGAGCACTAACGTATATGTTCGCTACGCTGAAGGCACTGTTGCTGGCCACTATGCTTACATCAAGGAATTTAAGGCAGAAGACCTCGCTGATTTCCTCGCAGCTGCTCCAGAAGAAGCACCTGCTGAATAATCTTTAACAGCGAAATAATTAAAACACTTTATATTAAAGATGCCGCCACACTGTTGGTGGCATCTTTTTTTTGAAAAAAGTTTAGTTTTTGCGTAGCGATAGGGCGCGTTTTGTGTTATTATAATAGAAACGCAAAATAAACGACGATGGAGATACAAGAGTTTATCACAGAAGCAGAGCATCTGCGGAGCCACTTGCTCAGTCAGGCAAAGCACTATCTGGGCGATGCTGACAGTGCTGAAGATGCTGCGCAAGAAACTCTTGTCAGACTATGGTTGGCAAAAGACCGGATACCCGATGCCACAAAAATGAGGAATATGGCATCGGTGGTTTGCAAAAACGTTTCCCTCAACATATTGCGCGATGCCAAATCCTGCGTCGCCATCGATAGGGCAGAATCAGTTGCTGGGACTGTGAACCCGGAAAAGCAACTGGTGGAGCAGGAGAATTTGCAGAATTTACAACAAGGCATTCGCTCGCTGAGCGATAAGCAACGAGCCATCATCCGTATGCGCAATGTGGAAAACTTGTCGTATGCCGACATTGCAAAAATTATAGGCACCACGGAATCATCGGTGCGCGGTATGATAAGTAAAGCAAGAATGCAGCTACTAAATCAAATGAAAGGAGTCAAGTTATGAAACAAAACGAATATATAGCATCGCTTCTTGAAAAGTTTCTTGAAGGGCAGAGCACGGAAGCCGAAGAGCAAACGCTTTCGGAATACTTTGACAGAGCCGACGATGTGCCTGCTGAATGGGCTGCGTATCAAGAGCTGTTTCGTAGCTTTACGACCGATGCTTATGATTTCAGCGATGAGGAAATCGACGCCATGCTTGCACCCACTCCTTCAAGAAAGGGTATTGTGGTGAGCTTGTTGCGATGGAGTGCAGTGGCTTGTGCGATAATAGCCGTGCTGGCAGGAGCGTGGCTGTATTATAAGGACATCGCACCATCTCCTACAATATCACAAAAGCCTGTCATTACCCAAAATGAGGTAAAAAAAGTGGCAGAAAAAAGTGAGGATGATAAAAAAGTAACAATACGAGAAAAAATAGAAAGCCCCACACTTTTGGCACACAAGGAGCAGCAGCCAGCAATGAAGCATCGCAAAAAGGCAAAGCGCATTGCCGAGAAAGAGGTTCAAACTCCAACCACCGATGAAGTCAGCACCACCGAACTGCTCGAAACGGTGAGTGTGCTCACCACGATGGACGCAGAGTATGCGTCAATCACTGCCAAGCCACACAAAAATGGCTTTTTGGTGAATGTGATGTGCACTGATGGTGAAGCCAGTTCATTTTTACTTCAGCGAAGCAGTGATGGCACTTCTTTGAAATTAACAACTCAATTAATTAATAACTAAACTCTTATCGTTATGAAAAGAACAGTTTTATTTTTGGCGATAGCTATCATTAGCGTAGCAAGTCTTGCCGCAGAAAATGTAAAAGCCCCCACTTACATCATCAACGGCAAAAAAGTGGAAAACTTCGACGGCTCACAACTCAAAGGCAAAACCATAGCAAACTACACCATAGGTGAGGGCACCAACGTGCACGTAATTCTTACCGATGACTATGTGGCGAGTAAGGGCGGCGTGAAGAAGGTGAGCGTGGTTCAGTCTGTCCGCCCCTTAAAAGACAGCGAAAGCATCACTTCTTCAGTAGATGCAAGCCACTACCTTTCTGGTGAAGCAGTATTTGTACTCGATGGAAAACTGGTTTCGGTGTCGGAGTTTACTTCATTGAAGCCATCTGCGTTGTCAACCGTTAAGGTAATAAAGGACAAAAATAATGCCGACTTCAAAAAATATGCCGAAGAAGCCAAAAAGCAATCAACCACAGGTGTAGAGCCAAAATGCGTGCTCATCGTCACCTCAAAATAATCCCCACACATAAGCACTACAAAAGGGTGCGCCTACAAAAACAGGCGCACTTTTTTTTATGATACCAACAGCCACAAAAAAGCCATTAATGATTCAACTAATTAAAAGTTTTTGTATCTTTGTAACGTCAAAATATAAGGCATCCGTCTATTTATTAAATGTTGTATAACATTTGCATATATATCAGCAACAAATTGCCACATTTTTCCATAAATGGGGAAATCCTATTGCCAATCATAACTAAATCAAAAAATAATTAGCTTATGGAAAAAAAGTTTTATCTGTTCCTATTCATTACCTTGTCAGTTCTCACTGCGAAAGCATGGGACGGGGAAGGCACGAAGTCGAGTCCTTATCTTATTAAAACGAAGGCCGACTTGATTGAGCTTTGCACGCAGACCAACACTGCGTTGCAAACCTACGACGGCAATTTTTTCAAGATGACCGCCGACATTGATGTTGAAGGCGATGAGCAATTCACAGGTATTGCCACCACTTCGAAAAACAACAGTAAGCGCTTTGGCGCAACATTTGATGGCGACGGACACACTATCCATGGCATCAATATGAACACTGTGGTATGGAAAACTGCCCCAACAGAAAACGCTCTCGGGACACCTGACGGCACCAAAAGCACCAGCAACGTGGGCTTTATTGGCTATTTGGGAGCAAAGGGCACGCTCAAAAATCTTACCATTGCCAGCGACAACAAATTCGTCTTTTTTGGTTATGGCGGCGCATTCGTTGGTCGTAACTATGGCACAGTGACTGGCTGCCGCAACTATGCCAACATCATCGGCTACTCAGCAGACATCGGTGGCATTGTAGGTCAATCAGAGAAAGGTTCGGTAATTACAGACTGCTTCAACGCTGGCTATATCAGCACTGGTTTTGTGGAAAATGGCGGTATTGTGGGGAAAAGCAGCGGCACGGTAGAGCGATGCATGAACGTGGGACGCGTGGAAAGTAGCGTTATATCCACATTCAAAGCATCAAACAAAACTGGTATCGTAGGTGGCATCGTAGGTAGCGGATATGGCGCTATCGTGCGCGATGTGGTAAACCTCGGCACTGTGGTGGCAGCGTACAAAGCTGGTGGCATTGTAGGCAGTTGGGAAAAACCATACAAGGAAACTACTGGCTCAGGCTATAACGATATGTATCGTGCCATCAGCGCAGGCACTGTGCTGTGTGGCAACCGTGCGCAAGAAGGTGGTATTGCTGGTATCGACGGATCTCTCGGCAAAACCGAAGATGTGTATTGGGACGCGCAAATAGCGCCACTCAACGCAATGGCACTCAACAGTCACGAAAATACCACTGGTGTAGAAACATCGGTGCTGACAAGTGGAACTGTATTAGCCAACTATTCAAGCGAAATATGGTCGTTTGAGGCAGGCAAATATCCTGTGCTCAAAGCATTTGCCGACGACCAGATTGTGGAAACAGCCCGCAAGGTGATTTTGTCAATCCCCACAGGCAACTCCGCAAGCAATCTGAAAGTAAACTCCACACTCAGTTCCGACAATGGCTGTAAGTGGACACTGAAGCAAGGCTCTGCTTTCTCAATCAACGGCAACACACTCGTTGCCCCTGCTTCAGTTGAGAAATTCACAACCGACACTTTGGTGGCAACAATTGAACGCTTCGAAAAGCAATTTCCAATCACAAGATTTGAATCCAACCCATTAAAGGGTGATGGCACTGAAGAAAGTCCATATTTAATCAGCAGTGTTGCCGACTGGAAAAATATGGCTTCGTATATTGAGGAAACACAATCAACATTTGATGGACAATTCGTAAAACTCACCAACGACATCGACTTTGAAGGAAAAACATTCGTGCCAATGTGCAATGGTGGAGTGTCGGATTTCCAAGGCACATTTTTGGGCAACGGCAAGTCGCTGAAAAATATCAGTTTCGCAACCACCACAGTGAACCAAGGCGTGTTCCGTGTAATTGGTGCGAGAGGTACGGTTCAAGACCTGACCATCACAGGCAAAATAACCACTAAATTTGCCTACACAGGCGGTTTTGCTGGTGCGCTAAAAGGCACACTTAAAAACTGTGTGAATCTCGTGGATTTGAAATCTACCAGTGGCGGTTATGTGGCAGGTTTCGTTGGTCAAGCCGCTGCCACAGCCCGTCTGCTGAATTGTGTAAACCGTGGCAATATCACTGCAAAGAACAATTATGCCGCAGGTATTGTTGCACAAGCTGTGGCTGATGGCGTGGTATATAACCAGTGTGCAAACGAAGGCACAATTCTCAACAACGGCACAACCACAGTGCAGTGCGTGGCTGGCATCGTGGCATACAGTAAACAAGCTCAATTCATCGAGTGTCGCAATACTGGTAAAATCTTAGCAAGCGATTCTACTAAAGTATCAGCTTTGGCTGGTATTACCGCACAATTGTTCTGCGAAGGCGAAAACAGCCAGCCAAGCTACTTCAAGAATTGCTACAACACTTCAGACCTTGAAGGTAAAGCCGTGCTATCAGGCATTTTAGCTGATGTGTCTATCAACTCAAAGAAGGTGATGGAAGGCTGCTACAACACTGGAAACATCACGGTTTGCACCACAAGCAAAACCAACCTTCTGCCATCGGCTGGTGTGAGTGCCTACTACATACCAGGCGATTCTTACACCGACTGCTACAACACTGGTAACGTGGAAGCTAAAGTGTGTGGCGAAATTGCCGGTGTGGTAGGTAACTTCAAAACAGGTGCCAACGACACAACAGCAGTAGTAACAATCAAACGCTGCTACAATACTGGTAACATTTCTGCTCCATTCAGTGTGGTGGGTGGTATTGGTGGTTCGCTTTTCGACGACGCAATCACAATCGACAGTTGCTACAACACTGGTGACATTAAAGGTTTGTTCATGGTTGGTGGCATTGTCGCCACTTTAAAAGGTCCAAGCAACCAAGTGAAAAATTGTTGGAATTCAGGTTCTGTGACTGGTGCCAACCGTGTGGGAGGTTTGATTGGCTGCGACAATGGGGAAAACCGCGTTTACAACAGTTACAATACTGGTGCCGTGGCAACCAATTCACAAGACATCACCGACCACTCTGGCAGAGAAACGAGCTACTCTATCGGTGGTTTGGCAGGAGAGGGAAGCTCCACTTACACCAACTGCTACAATATGGGTAATGTAACCGGCAACAACCTGACAGGTGGCTTGATTGGCAACGTGTCGAAGTTGCGCCCAGCAAAACTTGTCAACTGCTACAACGGCGCTAAAGTGGAATGTACACTCACCGAGAATTATGGCAATCTGATTGGCGTGGATGCTGACAGCACCAACACAACAATTGAGAACACATATTATGTAACCGATTATGGCACAAATGCTGTCGGCACAGCTTACGGCACAGGGCTGACCGTTAAGGCTCTTGCAGGCAGCAAGGTGCTTGGCGATGCATTCGTTGCTCCTGACAAATATTCATTGCCCGTGCTCGTCACTCGCGCTAACGATGATTTTGCCAAGGTATATGCGGCAGCTGTAGTGCTTGCCGAGGGCGACACATTCGAGAATGTGGCTCACAGCATCAACGTAGGTCAACCTAATGGCGTGGTCTGGAGTGCTTCGGTGGCAGGTGCTTCTGCCAACAACAACGAAGTACGCTTGCCACAGGGCTACGATGGCGAACTCACCCTTACAGCCACTTGTGGAGCAGCAAGCCGCTCATTCAACTTGACGATTGTTCAACAAACAGGCATCAACGACACAAAAACTGATGATGATGTGACAAGCGCAACATACTACGATATGAGAGGCGCAATTCTTGGCTCAAACCGTCCACAAAGTGCAGGCATCTATATCGTAAGCGAAAAGCATCGCAGTGGAGCCACGACAGCACGCAAAGTAGTAGTGCGCTAAAAGAAGCATATAGCGTAGAAATAAATCTAATTTCTGAATATACAAGTTCGAACCCCGAAAGTCAAACAACGGACTTTCGGGGTTCTTTTTAGTTATAACGAGGCGAAATCTTAATTCTCCGCCGCCTATTCTTCAAAATCAGAAAGTGTATTCGAGGCACTCGTCGAGGAGGCGTGTGATTTCTTCCTTGTCGAGGTTTTGACCAATGAATACGATTTTTTGCATACGGTCGCCGTAGGTCTCGTCCCAATCACGGCGCAAAGTTGGGTCGGTGTCGAGCATTCGTTGCAGTTCGTTTTCAGGCATTGTGGCATAGAATTTACCTGCCTGACGAATCGTTTTTTGCTGACCTGCTTGCTCAAATAGGTAGCACATGTCGGGTTCGTCGGTGAAATAGCACACGCCCTTTGCACGAATCACATTCTTTGGCCATTTGGTAGCCACGAAGTGGTCGAAGTTCTCCAAGTTGAACGCTGGGCGACGGTAGTACACGAATGTACCGATACCATATTCCTCAGCTTCGCCCTCATCGTGGTGATGATGGTGGTGATGTCCGTGATGGTGATGACCTTCTTCATCTTCCTCGTGGTCATGGTCGTGGTGATGATGTTCGTGGTCTTCGTGTTCATGTTCATGCTCGTGTTCTTCTTCGTGCTCATGCTCATCTTCGTCGTGATGGCCTTCGAGTTCACGAATCCATGTGGCAGAAGTAACCACCTTTTCAAAATCGAACAAGCCTGTGTGAAGAATCTTGTCAAAATCCACATCGCCATAGTTACATTCCAAAATCTCTGCTTTAGGCTGGAGCGCACGGATAATCTTCTTGATGCGGTCAAGTTCTTCAGGTGAAACCTCATCCACCTTATTCAAAAGAATCTTGTTGCAAAATTCCACTTGCTGGATAACGAGATTTTCGATATCTTCCTCACCGATATGCTTCTTCATCAAGTCGTCGCCACAGCCAAACTCATCACGCATACGCAGCGCATCGACCACGGTCACGATGCAATCGAGGCGTGCCAATCCGTTTTCAAGATATTTCTTGCCCATTTGTGGAATAGAGCAGATGGTTTGAGCAATAGGTTCGGGTTCGCAAATGCCGCTTGCCTCAATCGCAATGTAGTCGAACTTATCCATGCAAGTGATGTCGTGAAGTTGCTCCACGAGGTCCATTTTCAGCGTGCAGCAGATGCAACCATTTTGTAGAGCTACAAGACTATCGTCTTTTTTGCCCACCACGCCTCCTTGTTCAATCAAGTTGGCATCAATGTTCACTTCGCCAATATCGTTTACAATCACGGCAAACTTAATGCCACGCTTGTTGTTCAAAATTCTGTTGAGAAGAGTGGTCTTACCACTGCCAAGATAGCCAGTAATCAGTAGAACTGGAATTTGTTTTATCATCATAATTTATAATGTGTTTTTAGCGTTTTCTAACTGCAAAGTTACAAAAACAATCGAATAGGGCGTATCATTTTTAGTATGTTTTCATGATTTCATAGAATTTGTTCGGTGGTATCAAAAAGTTTCGTAATTTTGTATAATAAACATAATTATGTATGAGAACAATAAGTAAAATATTAGCTGGGGCATTTATTGCCACCGCCACAACATTTGGCGCATCTGCGCTTGAACTGAGCGATTTCGTTCTTTCATACCGTCCTTATGGCATCGCTGCCACACAAAAGGCACTAAACGGTGAGTATTATTATCAAAAGAGCACCGATGGCTCGAAAATCTTCCGCATTGCGTATAAGAACGAAGCCAACGAAACCACTATTTTCAACAGCGAGGAACTGAAAGGCTGTAAAATCACCGATTGGGACGGCTACGAGATGAGCAACGACGAAACAAAGATTCTCTTGCACACCGACACCAAGATGATTTATCGCTATTCCTACATTGCCGACTACTATGTGTACGACGTGAAGAGCCAACGCATCACCAAACTCACCGACGAGGGTGGGGAAGAGATTGCTACGCTCAGCCCCGACAACCAGAAAGTGGCTTTCGTGAAGAATAACAATGTGTATATCAAAAACCTTGCCGATGGCACTGTCACCACCGTGACCACCGACGGTGAGAAAAACAAGATTATCAACGGCGTGCCCGATTGGGTTTACCAAGAGGAGTTTGGCATTCTCAACTCTCTGAAATGGTCGCCAAGCAGCAACACTCTGGCGTTTATCCGCTTCGATGAAAGCCAAGTGCCTATGTATTCCATGACTATGTATGAGGGCGATTGCCACCCCAACAAGGACTATTCACTCTACCCAGGCAGCTACGACTACAAATATCCAGTGGCTGGCGAGAAAAACTCGGTGGTTAGCGTTATGGCTTATGATTTGGTCACCAGCCGTCTGCAAAAAATGAATCTCCCCATCACCGACAATGACTACGTGCCACACATTGATTACGGCACACAAGGCGATCGCTTGATGGTGAGCACGCTGAACCGCACCCAAAATGATTTGCATATCTACGCAGTGAATCCTGCCACCGCTCAGGCAACCGAGGTGTATGCCGAGCAATCCACTTCATGGATCGACAGCAAGAGCGCCAACGATGTGATGTATTACGACACATTCTTTGTGATGCCAAGCGAAAAGTCGGGTTATATGCACCTCTATCAATATGCCTACGATGGAAAATTGATCAAGCAACTCACTTCGGGCAACGAAAATGTGACCGAATTTTACGGTTACGACAAGGCGCGCAAACAATTCTTCTATCAGCGCACCAATGGCCCGCTCAACCGCATGGTGGAAAGTGTTGACGCTACTGGCAAAGTGACCGCCCTTACAGATGGCGATGGCACATACAGCGCAAAATTCAACAGCAATTTCAAATACTACATTCGCACATTCAGCTCACATCGCATTCCTAACCAATACGCCATCTATAACGTGAACGGCAAAAAGGTGCGCGATTTGGAACTGAACCGCGAGTTTGCCGAAAAATATACCGCCCCAACTGTTCCACATCGCGAATTTATCACCGTGGAAAGCGATGGTTACACGCTTAATGGCTACATTATCAAGCCTGTGGATTTCGACCCCAACAAGAAATACCCAGTGATTATGCAACAGTATAGCGGTCCTAGCTCTCAACAAGTGCTCAACAAGTGGAGCCTCGACTGGCAAGAATATTTTGCAACTCAAGGATTTATCATCGCCTGTGTAGATGGCCGTGGCACAGGTGGCCGTGAAAAGGCATTCCAGAGCGTGGTGTATCAAAAGCTTGGTAAATATGAAAGTATCGACCAAATTGCCGCTGCAAAATATATGGCAAGTCTGCCATACGTTGATGCAAAGCACATTGGCATTTGGGGTTGGAGCTATGGTGGCTATGAGGCACTGATGGCAATGTCAACTCCGGGTAGCGACTATGCAGCAGGTGTGGCAATCGCTCCTGTCACCTCATGGAAGTTCTACGACACTATCTATGCAGAGCGATACATGCGCACTCCACAGGAAAACCCTGACGGTTACCGCGATGGCGCACCACTCGAAAACACCGACAAGTTGAAAGGCAAACTGCTGATTATGTGGGGTAGCGCCGACGATAATGTGCATGTAATCAACTCTATGCAATATATCTCAAAGCTCCACGGTCAAGGCAATCAATTTGATATGATGATTTATACAAACATGAACCACAGCATCAACGGTTGCGGCGTTCGTCTTCCACTTTACCAACGAGTTTTGAACTTCTTCAAAGCAAACTTGCAACAAAAATAAAATCGAAAGGAATCGTATCAAACACTTAATATGATGACCGATTTGATTGTGATAACTGGACCTACGGCTTCGGGCAAGACAGGTAAGGCGGTGGCATTGGCAAAGGTACTTGATGCTGAAATCATCAGCGCCGACTCGCGCCAGCTGTATAGGGGAATGGACTTGGGAACAGGAAAAGACCTCGAAGAATACGGCGATGTGCCTTACCACATGATAGACATTTGCCCTGCTGGCTACAAATACAACCTTTTTGAATTTCTGCGCGACTATCAGAAGTGCTACGACGAAATCCGCAGCCGAGGCAAGCAGGTGATTCTTTGTGGCGGCACGGGGTTGTATGTGGAGAGTGTGCTCAAAGGTATTCAGTTGCCACCAGTGCCTCAGAACGAGGAGTTGCGGGCAGAACTCTCCACAAAAAGTCTGGAAGAACTGACCGAAATCCTCAAAACATACAAAACGCTTCGCAACAATAGCGACATCGACACCTGCAAGCGTGCTATCCGTGCGATTGAGATTTGCGTGTATTACCACGAAAATCCCACACTCAAACTCGCCACCGAGCCACACCCTCTTGAAAATGTGTTAACCATAGGTGTGAGCATACCGCGTGACGACCGCCGCCAGCGTATTACCGACCGCTTGAAAGCACGCCTTGACGCAGGAATGGTTGATGAAGTGCGCCGACTGATCGATGAGGAAGGCGTAGCCCCCGACGACCTAATTTATTACGGATTGGAATACAAATACATCACCAAGCATGTGATAGGGGAGCTGACTTACGATGAAATGTTTACAGGACTTGAAACAGCCATTCACCAATTCGCCAAGCGACAAATGACATGGTTCCGTGGCATGGAACGCCGCGGCTTCCCCATCCACTGGCTACCCTACAACCTCACTTCCGACGCATTTGTTACAGAAGTGAAGTCTCTGCTGAAGTGAAATTTCTAAAGAAACACAATATAAAACAACCACGAATTTCCTGAAAAATTCGTGGTTATTTTATATATGTAAAGATGTTTTGTTTGAGTGGATTACCACACGCCGTATTGGGAGCGTGAAGCATCGATGCGGAGGAGAATAAACAGAAGGATAGTGAATCCCCAAAGCGATGAACCGCCGTAACTGAAGAAGGGGAGAGGAATACCGATAACGGGGCATAGTCCAATCACCATTCCCACATTAATGCTCAAGTGGAATATGAGTATCGATGCCACACAATAGGCATAAACTCGTGCAAAAGCTGTGTGCTGGCGTTCGGCAATAGCGATAACACGAAGTATCATGGTAAGAAATAGAATAAGAACAGCCACCGAACCGACAAAGCCTTGTTCTTCACCGATGGTGCAATAAATGAAGTCGGTGTGCTGCTCTGGCACATAGCCGAATTTGGTTTGTGTGCCGTTGAGGAACCCTTTGCCCATCAAGCCGCCCGAACCAATGGCAATTTTACTTTGGTTCACATTGTAGCCCTGGCCTCGCACGTCGTCTTCAATAGCGAGTGCCACCTTGATACGCATCTGCTGGTGAGGTTTCAGCACCTCGTTAAATGCAAAATTCACGGTAAAAAGCAAACACATGCCAGCAATCGCAAAACCGATGGTGGTAAGGATTTTCCTGTTGTTCATACGGAAAAATTCCCATATCAGATAGATGAGCGAGCAGATAATAACAGGGAAGAAGAACAAGTAGCCGTGAATGTCGCAACCTAAATAATGCGCACCAAGTGCCAACGCCCCAGTACCTAAATAACCGAGAGTAACATTGCGCGCTGCAACATGCGACTTGCAATAGATGTGAAGCATACCCACGATGATGACCATCAGTAAGATAAACACACAAAACTCACCAAGTGTGATGTCCATAAATGGCACAGTGGAATATTTAAGCGCAATCACAAAAATCACAACAGAAGCTAAACCTGCAAAAAGCACAAGCCCTGTCATACCCTCACGATACAGCACAAACACCAGCGCGGTATAAACCAAAGCCGACCCTGTTTCGTTCTGCAAAATGATAATCAGAATTGGCAGCACGATGATACCCACGGCTATCGCCATATTCTTGGGAGTATTGAGGCTGAAACCGTAAGTACTGAACAACTTCGCCAATGCCAGTGCCGTGGCAAATTTCGCAAATTCAGCCGGTTGCAGACTCACAGGCCCTAACGTAATCCACGAGTGCGAACCTTTAATGTTAGGGGCAACAAATATGGTAAGCACCAGCAGCAGAATCATACACCCATATATAGGGTAGGCATACGCTTCATAAAACTGCCTGTCGATCAGCAATAATGAAAAACCCAAACAAAGGGAAAGAATAATCCAGCAGAATTGCTTACCAGAGTATGTGTCGAAGCTAAACAGGCTGGTTTGCTCAAAACTGTATTTAGCGGCATAGATGCTGATAGCACCATAGATGGTCATCACCAAATACAGCACGATAGTAAACCAGTCAAGCGACTTGAATATGCTTTTTTCGTTGCTACTCACTTTATATTATTTAATTCTTGAGTTCATCATTTGATTTTCCATCTCAGTGCGTTTTACCTCGCCCTTGAGATATTTCTCTATCATCAAACTACCAATCGGCACACCATATTCAGCACCGAAACCGCCATTTTCCACATACACAGCTACGGCGATTTTTGGATTGTTCATTGGAGCGAAGCCCATAAACGCAGAGTGGTCGCGACCGTGTGGGTTTTGGGCAGTACCAGTCTTACCACACACTTCAATGCCTTCAATATTGGCCCTGCGGCAAGTACCGCCAATGACAGCACCACGCATACCAGCCACCACTTCGGTATAGTATTTTGGATCGATAGTGGGAATGCGTTTCGTTGCGAAGCGTTTCAAAACGCCCACGCCTTCAATCCTCTTCACAAGGTGGGGTGTGTAGAAATATCCACGGTTGGCAATGAGTGCGCAAAGGTTGGCAATCTGAAGCGGTGTCGCCAAAATTTCACCTTGTCCAATCGACACGGAAATAATGGTATTTGCATTCCAGCCACCTTTGATATGCTCGTTGTAGTACTTTGAGTTTGGGAGAAAGCCTCGGCTCTCAAATGGCAAGTCCACACCAAGTTTTTTGCCGTAGCCCATACTCACCAAGTGGTTTTTCCACACGTCGAACGCATTCGCTATTGAGCCATACTTGCGATTGTTGAGCATGTTACGCAGACCCCAACAGAAAAACGCATTACAAGATGTGGTAAGCGCTGGTCTTAAATTCAGCGGAGAGGCGTGACCGTGACAGCCGACACGCATCCCCCTGATCACGAAACCGTGGTGGCAAGGATACATGGTGCTGGCGGTGATGATGCCTTCCTGCTGTAAAATCAGACCTTGCGACGGCTTAAACGTAGAGCCTGGAGGATACGCCGCCTGAATGGCACGGTTGAATGTGGGCTTATCGTTGTCGCGAAACAGTTGAGCATAGTTTTTACCGCGGTCTTTGCCCACAAGAAGTTTGGGATTATAAGTAGGGGAGGTGACGAGAGCAAGGATTTCGCCAGTGGCGGGCTCTATTGCCACAATAGCGCCACGCTTACCCTGCATAAGTTTTTCGCCGTATTCCTGAAGGTCGAGGTCGATGCCCAATTTCAGATTGTGGCCTGCTTGTGGCTTGATGTCGTGCTTGCCGTTATCGTAATGCCCCTTAATTCTGCCCACATGGTCGCGAATAAGAATTTCTTCGCCTTTCACGCCACGAAGATACTTTTCATATTCCTTTTCCAATCCCATGTCGCCGATATAGTCGCCAGGGTTGTAGTAGTCGTCTTTTTCCACTTCTTTAGCGTTCACCTCTCTGATGTCGCCAAGAATGTTGGCAGCCACGGGCAATGTATAGTCGCGCACAATGCGTTGAACGATGGAGAATCCGGGGAAGCGATACAGTTTTTCCTGTATTCTGCCGTAGTCCATCTGGTCAATGTGTGCGAGAAACACCTGCTCACGATAGAAATTCTTCGTTTCCCTCACTTTTTCGAGGCGTTCGTCAAATTCCTGTCGGGTAATCTGGAGTGTGTTGCAGAAGTCCACGGTATCGAAAGGCTGAACGTCTTTCAAAATCACGGTCAAATCGTATGACGGTTGATTAAACACAATCAACTTACCGTTACGGTCGAAAATAAGGCCACGCGAAGGGTATATCATTTTATGGACATAAGCATTTCCGTCAGATTTGTCCTTATAGGAATCGTCCATAATCTGAAGCATGAAAAGTCTCACCACGTAGATGCACACAAGCACCACGATGAAACCACCAATCACGTATTTCCTTTTTTCAAGGTTATAATCTTTTCTCATTTAGAGAATGCTTTTTTCGGATTTTATATGCTATCTTTTCTCGCGGTGTGTGTTCACCAAACTGTCGATACCGTAAATCAGCACGAGCGACAGGGCAAAACTACAGAATATGCGAGCGATCGTGAGCAACACATTTTGGAATGTGAATGCTTGGATAAAGAATATCAAGAAGCAGTAGATGAGCATCAATGTGCCAGCATACTTCAAGTATGTGCCTGTGCCAATACTTTTGCACGAAGGGATGATAGCGCTCGACTCATCGTCGTGAGTGACAAAGGCGTAGAACACTTTAGTGCGAATGGCTGCTATCAGCAAACACGCCAATGCATTCATACCTTGGGTGTCGTTAAACACGTCAATCGACAATCCCGAAAAGAATGCGATGGTGAACACGGCATTCAGCGATAAGCCGATGGGCAATCGAAGCAGCAAATAGATGAAGATAATTGGCGTGGCTACATTGAACAGCATGATTTTGCTGAAAATCACTTGCACCAAAACCAATATCACAAACAGTATGATAAATTGAACAGTTGTTTTTGCCATTACTTTTTCTCCTCCTTCTTTGTGCCGCTTGGGTTATTGTCTTTCGTCTCTAAAGCCTTCAGTTCCACACGCATCTTGTTGTTGAGCGCGCTCACATTCTTCAGTTGCGAGAAGTCGGTGCTCAACTTCACTTTCATAGCCATGAAATTGCTCGACATCGCCTTATCTTCGCCCACTATCACGCCCACCATTATATCTTCGGGGAACAATGAAGAATAGCCGCTGGTCACCACGCTGTCGCCTTTAGCATATCTGCCGTCGCGAGGAAGTTCGGTCAAAGTGGCGTAGCGATAGTCCTCGCCATTCCAGATAAGAGTGCCAAATTTGCTGTTTTTCTTCACCTTGCACGACAAGCGAGTGTAGGGGTTGATGAGCGAGATGATGCGTGCCGAGTGCTTGCCCACCACGTTCACAATGCCTACCACGCCGTTGTGACCGACTACGCCCATTTCTGGCACGATGCCGTCGTCGCTACCACGGTCGATGGTGATAAAGTTGGCTGGTTGAGCCACACTGTTGCTGATCACATTCGCCACCACGTAGGAAAAGTTGCGTCCACTTCTTGCAAGAATGCCCGACGTGTCGGGAATCTGCAACTGATAGTTGTGGATAGCTTTTTTCAGTTGAGCAACTTCAAGCTCTAATGCCGTGTTGCGTGCCTGCAAGTCCTCGTTCACCGATTTAAGTCCGAAGTATGACGACACACCGCTGTAACATTCATACACGGTGGCACTGATACCATTCGCCGACGAAAGGTAAACGCTTTGCTGAAACGGATTGTTGCTAAAAAGCAGTATGCAGCTGATTATCACATAAATGATAAACACAAACCACGGAATATGCTTAACTAAAAATTGGAGTAGATTATTCATAACATCGGCATTTTGCTGAAGTGTGAAAGGGCATACCTATAGATACGCATAAGAAGGCAATGACGAATCGTTGCCTTCCCGTGCGAAATGATATTCTGTTTCTTATTATTGTTTCAAGAACTTGAAGTGCTTGATGTTGCGCAAAGCCACACCCGTACCCTTAGCCACTGCGTGCAGTGGATCTTCTGCCACGTGGAAAGGAATACCGATTTTGTCTTGCAAGCGCTTGTCAAGACCGCGGAGCAATGCGCCACCACCAGCCAAGTACACACCGTTGCGAACAATGTCGGCATACAGTTCAGGAGGTGTCTGCTCCAATGCGCTGAGCACAGCTGCTTCAATCTTTGAAATCGACTTTTCAAGACAGTGGCAAATCTCCTGGTATGAGATGGGCACTTCCATTGGGAGGGCTGTCATCTGGTGAGGACCATGTACCACGAAGTCTTCGGGTGGGTTGTCGAGTTCGGTAAGGGCAGAACCTACGTTGATTTTGATAAGTTCAGCAGTGCGTTCGCCCACCTTCACATTGTGTGCACGGCGCATGTGTTCCATAATGTCTTCTGTGAGGTCGTCGCCAGCGATACGAATGCTCTTGTTGCTCACGATACCGCCAAGCGAAATCACAGCAATTTCAGTGGTACCACCACCTATATCAACAATCATGTTGCCTTCAGGGGCAAGCACATCAAGACCAATACCAAGGGCGGCTGCCATTGGCTCGTAAATCATATATACCTCACGGCCGCCAGCGTGCTCGCTTGAGTCGCGAACAGCGCGAATTTCTACTTCAGTAGAGCCTGAAGGAATACATACAACCATAGTGAGCGAAGGCGACATCCAGCCATTTTTGCTGCTCACCTTCTTAATCATGCCACGAATCATCATTTCGGCGGCATTAAAGTCGGCGATTACGCCATCGCGCAATGGACGAATGGTGCGAATGCCTTCGTGTACCTTGCCGTGCATTTCACGAGCCTTTTCACCAACTGCGATCATCTTGCCAGTCTTGGCATCTTGAGCGACAACAGATGGCTCATCAATCACGATTTTATCTTTGTGGATAATAATCGTGTTAGCTGTACCTAAATCGACAGCTATTTCTTGTCTGAATGAGAAAAATCCCATAGTCGTGTTTTCTTGTCTTTTAAATATTTTAGTGTTTGAAGTGGCGGTAGCCTGTCATGACCATTGCCACTCCGTTGTTATTACAGTAGTCGATGCTTTCGCCATCGCGAACCGAACCACCAGGTTGGATCACTGCATCTACGCCTTCTTTGTGTGCGATTTCCACACAGTCGGCAAATGGGAAGAATGCATCACTTGCCATCACAGCTCCGTGCAGGTCGTGCTTGAAGTTGTGGGCTTTTTCAATAGCGTGCTTCAATGCGTCAACGCGTGAGGTTTCACCCACACCGCTTGCAATGAGCATTTTGTTTTTAGCAAGCACAATCGAATTGCTCTTGCTGTGCTTCACCACCTTGTTGGCAAACAGCAAGTCGGCCACTTGTTCGGGTGTTACGCCCTTAGTGGTGCATTGTTGAAGCTCTTCAGGGGTTTCAACGTGTGTGTCGCGCTCTTGAACGAGAGCACCGTTGAGCACTGTGCGGCATTGCATAGCAGGAACCTTGAAATCCTTCATCACGAGAATCACACGATTCTTTTTCTGCTTCAAAATTGCGAGTGCTTCGTCGGTGTAGCCAGGAGCGATACACACTTCGATAAACACCTTGTTCATTTCTTCAGCTGTGGCTGCGTCGATTTCACGGTTGGTGACATGCACACCGCCGAAAGCGCTTACAGGGTCGCCAGCCAAAGCGGCATTGAATGCGTCAACCAACTTTTCTCTTGAAGCCAAGCCACAAGCGTTGTTGTGCTTCATAATCACGAAAGTGGTTTCATCGAAATCGTTGATCAGATTCACAGCCGCATCGATGTCGAGCAGGTTGTTGTAGCTGATTTCCTTGCCGTGGAGTTGGGTGAACATCGCATCGAAATCGCCAAAGTAGAATCCCTTTTGGTGAGGGTTTTCACCATAGCGAAGCGATTTGCTACCATTCACAGCAAGGCGAAGCGCACTGTTTTCGTTTTCGTCGAAATAGTTGAAAATGTGACTGTCGTAGGCACTCGACACCGCAAACGCTTCTTTAGCAAACCAGCGGCGTTGAGCCAGAGTGGTTTCGGCATTGCCGTTTTCCTTAAGTGCGTTCACGAGAGGTTTGTATTGAGCCTTGGAAGCCACAATCACCACATCGTTGTAGTTTTTAGCGGCAGCACGAATCAGTGAAATGCCACCTATATCAATTTTCTCGATAATTGCCGATTCGTCGGCACCGCTTGCCACGGTTTCCTCAAATGGATACAAATCCACAATCACGAGGTCGATTTCAGGAATATCGTATTGGGCAATTTGCTGCTGGTCGCTCTCGTTGTCGCGACGGTTCAAAATGCCACCGAACACCTTTGGGTGAAGAGTCTTTACACGGCCACCCAAGATAGAAGGGTAGCTTGTGAGGTCTTCAACGGCTGCACATTCGTAGCCAAGTTCTTGAATGAACTTCTGAGTACCTCCAGTAGAGAGGAATTTCACACCGTTGTTGTTTAACTCTTTTAAAATTTCTTCAAGACCATCTTTGTGGAAGACGGAGATGAGAGCAGATTTAATTTGTTTCTTATCAGCCATATTTGTTTTGTTAATTCGGCATTGTTTGGCGTGACTCTATTTTTTGCGAACAGCTTATGAATCAACCAAGTCTGCCTATTTGTGCAAAATAGAATACAAAATTATTAAAAATTGACCAATTATCCACTATATTTAAACTCCTAATTATGAAAAAATATGTTTTTTCACAGATTTTTGCCAATCCCCAACTTTCCTAAGCGCAATCCGCATATTTTTTTGCAGGCACGAGCAAGTGTGAACGAAAATGCCACACCCTGGCAATATCTTTGCACCAAAATCGCTATATTTGCATAAAAATTAATAAGCACAACATTGATTAACCATGCAAGATTTTGCGGCAATAGATTTTGAAACAGCCAATAGTGAGCGCTCATCCGTTTGCTCTGTTGGCGTGGTCATTGTTAGAGGTGGTGAGATTGTGGACAAATACTACTCTCTCATAAAACCCGAACCAGAGTATTACAACTACTGGTGCAGTAAGGTGCATGGCCTATGCGCCACTGACACGGAAGACGCGCCAATCTTCCCCGAAGTATGGAAACAGATAGAGCCCATGATTGCAGATATGCCATTGGTAGCACACAACAAGTCGTTTGACGAAAGTTGCCTGAAAGCCGTCTTCCGCGTCTATCAAATGGACTATCCCGACTACGATTTCTACTGCACATGCGCAGCCTCGCGCAAAGTCTGGCCAAAAGGTCAGCACACCCTTAACGTAATTGCCGCCCGCTGCGGCTACGACTTAACAAACCACCACCACGCCCTCGCCGACGCCGAAGCCTGCGCCGCAATAGCCCTTGAAATATTGTAACTTAATAGACAACACAGATAGGAAAGATTTCCCGCATAGATATATAAAATGTGCAGTCTATTGATACCTTATAGATAGACACGCTTTTTGTGAGCAAAAGTGACAGAATGACAGATTTTGGCAGTGTTTTTTGTTGGGAATGGGAATTGCAATTAGGGGTGGTGAAAGGACATGTGAAATAACACATGAAAATGTATTATGAATTTTCAAAATTTTACCATCAAATCGCAAGAGGTAGTGCAGAAGGCTGTACAGATTGCCCAAAGCAATCAGAACCAGGTGTTGGAGCCTGTTCACCTCTTAAAAGCAGTGATGTCTGACGACGACTCGGTTGTGAAGTTCGTTTTCCAGAAGTTGGACGTGGCTGCCACCATGATTGAACGTTCCCTCGACGAGCAGTTGAGCCGCTTGCCAAAAGTGAGCGGAGGTGAGCCTTACCTCAGTTCCGACTCCAATAAGGTGTTTGAAAAAGCCAATGCTTTCGCCACGGAGAATGGCGACCAGTATGTGACCGTTGAAGCAATCTTGGTCGGGCTTCTTTCCGTGAACTCACCAGCAAGCAAAATTCTGAAAGACGCTGGCGCTACAGAAGATGACTTGAAGATGGCCATCAACGAATTGCGTCAAGGCAGAAAAGCCACTGGACAAAGCGCTGAAGAGCAGTACAACGCTCTGAAGAAATATGCTATCAACCTTTGCGAACGCGCACAGCAAGGCAAACTCGACCCGGTTATCGGCCGTGACGACGAAATCCGCCGTGTGCTTCAAATCTTGAGCCGTAGAACCAAAAACAACCCTATATTGATAGGTGAGCCTGGTACGGGTAAGACTGCCATTGTGGAAGGTCTTGCACAGCGTATCGTAAGAGGCGATGTGCCTGAGAATCTTCGTCAGAAACAGGTTTACTCTTTGGACATGGGCGCTCTGATTGCAGGTGCTAAATATCAAGGCGAATTTGAAGAGCGACTGAAAGCCGTAATCAACGAAATCACCTCATCGAATGGCGAAATCATCTTGTTCATCGATGAAATTCACACACTTGTGGGCGCTGGTAAGAGCGGTGGCGCAATGGACGCTGCCAACATTCTCAAACCAGCCCTTGCCCGTGGCGAATTGCGTAGTATCGGTGCCACCACTCTCGACGAATACCAAAAGTATTTCGAACAGGACAAGGCACTCGAACGTCGATTCCAAGTGGTGATGGTTGATGAGCCTGACGAGGAAAGCGCCATTGCCATTTTGCGTGGTTTGAAAGAGAAATACGAGAACCACCACAAGGTGAGGATTAAAGACGATGCCATTATAGCGGCTGTGCAGTTGAGCCAGCGTTATATCAGCGACCGTTTCCTCCCCGACAAGGCCATCGACCTTGTGGATGAAGCCGCTGCTAAGCTGCGTATCGAAATGGACTCCGTGCCTGAAGAACTTGACGAGACCACTCGTAAAATCGCCCAACTCGAAATTGAGCGTGCAGCCATCAAGCGTGATGGCGATGCCCAACACGTGGCGCAAGTGGAAAAGGAAATCGCCGAGTTGAAAGACAAGGAAAACGACTACAAGGCAAAGTGGAAGAGCGAGAAGGAACTTATCAACCGTATTCAGCAGAATAAGATTGACATCGAACAACTCAACTTCGAAGCCGAAAGAGCCGAGCGCGATGGCGATTATGCCCGTGTGGCTGAAATCCGTTATTCTTTAATCAAACAAAAGGAAGACGACAACAAAGCCATTCAAGAACAACTGAAATCAATGCAAGGCGAAACGGCAATGATTAAGGAAGAGGTTGACAGCGACGACATCGCCGATGTGGTATCGCGCTGGACAGGCATTCCAGTGAGCCGTATGCTCCAAAGCGAGAAAGACAAGCTGCTCCACCTTGAAGAAGAGTTGCACAAGCGTGTAGTGGGTCAGAACGAGGCTATCAGTGCCATTTCCGATGCAGTAAGGCGTAGTCGTGCAGGATTGAACGATCCTCGCAAGCCTATCGGTTCGTTTATCTTCTTGGGTACCACCGGTGTCGGTAAAACCGAGTTGGCAAAGGCATTGGCCGACTATATGTTCAACGACGAGAACATGATGACTCGTATTGATATGAGTGAATACCAAGAAAAGTTCAGTGTGAGCCGTTTGATTGGTCCACCTCCGGGTTATGTAGGTTATGATGAAGGCGGTCAGTTGACCGAGGCTGTACGTCGTAAACCATATTCAGTGGTGCTTTTCGATGAGATAGAGAAGGCGCACCCCGATGTGTTCAACATTCTGCTTCAGGTGCTCGACGATGGCCGACTCACCGACAACAAGGGCCGTACCGTCAACTTCAAGAACACTATCATCATCATGACCAGTAACTTGGGCAGTCAGATTATTCGTGAGCGCTTCGAGCATCTGAATGCTCAGAACAGGGCAGAGGTGATTGAAAAGACTCAAAACGAGGTGTTCAACTTGTTGAAAGCTCAAATGCGTCCAGAGTTCTTGAACCGTATTGATGAAATCATTATGTTCACGCCTCTTGACGAAAACGAGATTGCACAGATTGTACGCTTGCAAGTCAGCGCTGTGGCTAAGATGCTGTCGAAGAATGGCACAACTCTTGAAGCTACCGATGCAGCTGTTGCATTCCTCGCTAAAGCTGGCTACGACCCTGAATTTGGTGCTCGTCCTGTAAAGCGTGTTATTCAGAATATGGTATTGAACAAATTGTCGAAAGACATCATTGCTCAAAACATTGATAGGGAGAAACCTATTGTGATCGACTGCGTAGGTGATGAATTGGTTTTCCGCAACTAATCCCATAATCCCGCGCTCCACATAGTAAAGTAAATTAAGAATCCCGCCTCCACGATAATGTGAGGGCGGGATTTTTTATGTTTTCTCGAAAAGGGGAGAGATTACTTGGTAACTGTCACAACGAAGGTAGCGATTGACAGGGAAATGCTGAGAATACTTGTACCCCATTGCCATGCTGGTGGAATTGCCCAAGAAGAACGCTTTTTGGTAGCGTTTGGTTCAACGTAAACCACATCGTTTTGACGAAGATTGTAAACTGGCGAGATAAGAAGATTCTTATCAGTAAGATTAACACGCTGCACTTCGCGGCTACCATCAGAATTAGTGTGAATCACCAACACATTATCACGACGGCCATGAATGGTGAGATCGCCAGATTGTGAAATGGCTTCAAGAATGGTAACGCGGCCATTGGTTGATTTGATAAGACCAGGTCTGTTCACTTCACCCATTGTGAAAACTTGGAAGTTTTGGAAGCGCACCTCCACACATGGTTTTTCTGCGAGGTAGCGAGGGTAGATGAGATTAGTGATTTCTGCCTCTACAGCGCTTTGAGTCTTACCAGCTACATAAATTTTACCAAGAATAGGGAAATCAATATTACCCTTGTTGTCAACAAGATAGTAGAACATTGGGTTGTCGGGGTTGCTACTGGTAGAGCCGGTGGCTACCATTTCTGTTTTGTTGAAAAACTTAACCAATTCAGGATTAGTGGCAGAAACGCTGATTTGAAGCAAATCGCCCGACATAATCACAGGGTCGTTGATTTTCGCAGTGGCTTTCAACACCTCGGGAGGGAGTGTTTCGGCATTTTGCATGTAAGTGATGTCCTTTGGGGTACTACAACCAGCCAAGATGATGGCTAAAAATGCCATTGAAAGAAATAATCTGATATTCATATTATTGAAATTGTGTTGTTTGAAAGCATACTAATTGAAATACAAAGTTATGAAAAAAATCAAAATAATTTCAAAAATAGTAGAAATATATCGTCCTCGCCACCAATTTTGCAATATTCCATATATAATGAAGCAAGAAAAAGCACATCATCGACAGCATCAACCCCCACTTTTTTTGAATTAAAGAATTGTGTAACTTTGCACAATATTTATATAATGTAATGCATAATGAAGCAAAATTTACCGATAGAGAACCACCCATTCCCGCCATTTCTACCAGATGGGGCAAGAGTGCTGATGTTGGGCACATTTCCGCCAAAACCAAACAGATGGGCGATGGAATTTTTCTACCCTAACAAGACAAACGATATGTGGAAAATTATGGGGCATATTTTTTATGCCGACCGTTTCAAGTTCTACAACGCGGAGCAGCGCTCCTATCGCTTGGAAGAAATCAAGGCTTTCCTCACGGAGCAGCATATCGCCCTCTACGATACCGCCACCCGTGTGCGACGATTGAAAGACAATGCAAGCGACAAATTCCTTGAAATTGTAGAAACCATTGATTTGAAGGCTTTTTTCGCCACTTGCCCAACGCTTGAGGCTGTGGTTACGGCAGGGGAGAAGGCCACGGGCGTGATAGCCTCGATGGCAAACGTGGAGGTCCCCAAAATGGGAGAGATGGTGGAGTGTGAATATGCCGGACATCGGTTCAAATTGTTCAGAATGCCATCGTCGTCTCGTGCCTATCCGCTGTCTTTAGAAAAAAAAGCTGAGGCATATTGCAAAATGTTTCGCCAATTAGGCTATGAAATTTAAATGATTTTTTGTATCTTTGCACTCGCAATCAGAATTAAAAGATGAAGAAGCAAACAATTCAATTGCTCATTGGGGCAATCATATTGGTGGCATTAGTGGCCTCAGTTATTGTTTATATGCCAAATTTGGACGCTCAAACGCTCTACAATTGGTTTAAAGACAATATGGGTTACACGCTGATATTCTTGCTGATGGCTGTTGAAAGTTCCTTCATTCCATTCCCAAGCGAGATTGTAGTGCCTCCTGCCGCATACTTTGCGTGTTCAGGTGTAGGTAATGCAAATATCAACGTGGTGATGGTGGTGCTGGTTGCCACATTGGGCGCTTTAGTGGGCGCATGTGTGAATTATGTCATCTCAATGTTCATTGGCCGACCTGTGGTTTACGGTTTCGCGAACAGTAGAATCGGTCACATGTGTTTGATTGATGCCGAGAAAGTGGAAAAGGCGGAAAAGTATTTTGCCGACCATGGTTCAATCTCCACATTCTTGGGACGCTTGATTCCTGGCATACGTCAGTTGATTTCAATTCCTGCTGGCTTGGCACGCATGAACTTCCTTAAGTTCTCTGCGTTCACTACTCTTGGAGCTGGCATTTGGAACGTGGCATTAGCGACTCTTGGCTGGTGGTTAAGCACTTTCGTTGCAGAGCCTGATTTATACGCTCAGCTCGAAGCCAACAACAAATACCTCACTTACGCAGGTTTTGCATTGCTTGGAATTATTGTTTTATACATTGCTTATAAAGGCTTAAAAGGCTCACCAAAGAAAGGATAATATGAAAGTATCACCTTCACTTCTGTCGGCAGATTTCGCCCATTTGGCTGAAGAACTGGAATTTATCAATGCCAGTGATGCTGATATGCTTCACCTCGATGTGATGGATGGTGTGTTCGTGCCCAACATTTCATTCGGTTTTCCCGTGATGAAATATGTGAATAAGCATTGTCAGAAGCCATTAGATGTGCACCTGATGATTGTTGAGCCTCAAAAGTTTGTGGCTGAAGTGAAAGATTGTGGCGCAGAGATAATGACGGTTCACTACGAGGCCTGCGTTCACCTCAACAGGGTGATACAGCAAATTCACGATGCTGGCATGAAAGCAGGCGTATCAATCAACCCCGCCACTCCAGTGTGCTTGCTCAAAGACATACTGCAAGATGTGGATTTGGTGCTGTTGATGTCGGTGAATCCTGGATTTGGAGGACAGAAATTCATTCCTGGAACAATAGAGAAAGTAAAAGAACTTCGCCAACTCATTGCTGCCACAGGCAGCAAAGCCATCATCGAAGTTGATGGTGGCGTAAATGCCGAAACCGGCGCAAAATTAGCCGAGGCTGGAGTTGACATGGTGGTTGCTGGCAACTACGTTTTCAAATCAGAAGACAGAACTGCCGCAATAGCATCACTGAAGAAGTTGTAGACATATTGGAAAGGTGCCGGAGTGGCCGAACGGGACGGTCTCGAAAACCGTTGTACCCTTACGGGTACCGAGGGTTCGAATCCCTCCCTTTCCGCAACAGAAACGAGGAAACCCCAACAGGTTCCCTCGTTTTCTTATTTATATTTAGCGTTGCTTCTTAAAATTGCGAATTATTTCAATACTGGGGGCACTGAAACAAAAACATAAAAAACAGCCTTCAGAAATCTGATTATCCGAAAACGCAAATAAGAATTGCATTATAACGTAGGGACATGCCTTTGGCATGTTTCGATGCAAACGGCAATGTATCAACGCATTGGGAACACAATAGAAGAACCATCCCTTTGGTTCAATTTGCTTTTAAATTTGAAACAGCTTCCAGCCAAGAAACCATTTAATCATCAGGGTTTTTCGCCGTGAAACGGCGAGCGGTTTTTATCTTTGGGGCAAAGTGGAAGGCCCTCGTAAGAGGGTGGCGGAGGGATTGTGTGGTTGGCGGCATGGAAACTCGTTTCCAATGACGCAAAGCGCACAGTCGCACCGCCAAATGCGAAGCATTCCACGTTGCCCCAAGGTTGTTTTTTATGTTTTTGTTTTTAATTCCATTCACGATTCGGCAACAATGCATAATCTATTTCCAGAAATTTTCCAATGATCCGTTGCTTGGGGTGTGGGGTGGTAAGGATTTTATGGATTGAGCGATTTTTTGGATATGTTTGGATGTTGTGCCGCAGCAGCCGCCAACGATGTTGAGCAGGCCGTCTTTTGCCATTGCCTTGATGTGGCTTGCGATGAAATCGGGGGTGTCGTGGTATTCACCCAGGGCGTTGGGTAGTCCTGCATTGGGGTAAAAACTGATATACTTTGGGATTTGCGATGCTATTCGTTCGATTATCGGGCGTATGTTTGCCACACCAAACGAACAATTCACACCAAACGACAGGATAGGGTAGTGCTGAATGCTTACATATATTTCTTCAAGCGTTTGACCTATAAACGTGCGGCCACTACGGTTGTTGACGGTGACCGACACCATCACCGGTACCATAGTTTCCTTTTCTTCTTCAAGTTGGTTGATGGCGTGCAGAGCAGATTTGCAGTTGAGCGCATCGTAGCAAGTTTCCAGTAGCAGCAAGTCAACACCTCCTTCAATCAGCGCCTTCACTTGCTCGTAATAGGCATCGACAAAAAGGGTGAAGTCGGCACTTTCGCCAGAAGCGTCCATCGTCAAACTCTTGTTCATCGGTCCAACGCTTCCAGCCACCCACACTTTGCGCTCGGAGCATTTACTGGCCACATCTTTTGCAATTTTCGCACCCTCATAAGCCAATTGATGTGCATACTTCTCACATCGGTAATCGGATTGCGAAATACGGTTGCTATTGAAAGTGTTGGTCGTGATAATGTCGGCTCCTGCGTTGATATACTGCTGATGTATATCCGCAATCACATCGGGGCGTGTGATATTCAGAATGTCGTAGTTGCCCTTTAATGGCACTGCCCAATTAACGAAAACACCTGATGCGAAATCTTGCTCTTTCAGCGCGCGCTTTTGAATAAGCGTACCCATTGCGCCATCAAGAACGAGGATTCGCTCTTGTAGAGCAGTCAGTATACTATCTGTAAGTCTCCCCATGGCAGTGCGACTTGGAGCAAGGTGAGATTACAAGTATTGGGTCACGAATTCCGTTCCCCATATCACAGCGGCGTATCTGAGCCATTTTCCCACACTCATTGCCGCCACAGTGCCCCAAACATTGGCGCGAAGCAAACCTAAAGCCACCGTGATGGCACTGCCCAAAATGGGAATAAATGCGAAAAACGCCATCCATGCGCCACGCTTATGCACCCACGCCGATGCGCGGTCTAACTTTTCTTTTTTCACATGGCAATATTTCTCTATCCATTCCATTTTGCCCAAATGCCCCATCCAGTAGCAGGTCATTCCACCAGCCACATTGCCAGCGAGGGCAGCCCAAAGGCAAATCCATGGGTCGAGATGCAACGGACCTACGCACACCACCAATATCGCCTCAGAGCTCAATGGTATCACGCTTCCTGCTATAAACGAGCCTACAAAAAGCCCCCAATAGCCCCATTGCACGAAAAAGTCAACAAATGCGTCCATACGAGAGTCGCTATTTCACGAGTTTGGTAGTCTCGCCCAAAGTCACTTTCTTCTGCTTGTAAAGCAATCCTAAAGCCTTCTTGAAGTCCTTTTTTGAGCAGTTAAAGATGTCCATAATGTCTTTTGGGTCGCTCTTGTCGTTGAGTGTCATTTCGCCACCGTGCTTTTTGAGGTAGTTCTCTATCACTTCGCCAAGGTCATCGACACGCACTTTTTCTATCTTTTCGAGTGTCACATCTATCTTTCCATCGTCGCGCACTTGCTTGATAAAACCTGTACGGCGGTCGCCAATATTGATGTCGCCATATATCTCATTGCTGTAAAGAAGCCCCCAAAACAAGTTATCCACAATCACCTTATAGCCCAGTTCTGTGCGCTGCACCACCAGCACATCCACCTTTTGGCGATGGTAGAAGCGTGGCATCTTGTTGTCGAGGAATTTGTTGAGTTTGGCAGATGCCACTATGCGTTTTGTGGCATCGTCGATATACACATATACTATATAGCTGCGCCCGGCTTGCATACGCACACGCTGCTCACGGAATGGCACCAACAATTCCTTGTTCACCAAACCCCAATCGAGGAAAGCACCCACCTGATTCACCTGATTCACACGCATCAAAGCAAAATCACCCACCACGGCATAAGGTGTTTCGGTGGTTGCCACAGGGCGGTTTTCCGAATCGTTATACACAAACACGTGGAGCATGTCGTCGATCTGTTCTTCGCCTGTGAGGTAGCGTTTAGGAAGCAGCACTTCGTTTGCCTCATCATCGATAAGATATAGTCCAAAGTCAACGAAACGGTTGACTCTTAAATCATTATATTTGCCAATTTCTATCATTATGGTTTGCTATAATTGGGGTTGATATTTTTACTGAAATCACACCTTTTTTAAGTTTGTTTTATGCCATTCATAAAACAAAATCAAAACAGTTTTTTGCATTGCAAAGTTATACATTTCCCATTAAATCCACAAATAGTGTGTTTATTTATGTTAAAAATCAAATTTCTAACAAAATACGCTAATTTCTGCTGACTTTTCTCTTTTTTAATCAAAAAAAATGCCTAAATTTGTGTGTCGCATGACAAAACGACAAAAAATATTATCAACATCAAAACTTAAACATAATTAGAGTTATGAAGAAGCACAATTTTTATGCAGGTCCTTCAATCATGAGTCAATACACTATTGACAACACCATTGAAGCTATTCGTGATTTCGCCGGTACTGGACTTTCAATTCTTGAAATTTCTCACCGCAGTAAAGAATTTGTTGCAGTGATGGACGAAGTCCAAGCCCTCTTCAAAGAGTTGCTCGACATTCCTGAAGGCTACGAAGTGATCTTCGTGGGTGGTGGTGCAAGCACTCAATTCTGCATGGTGCCATACAACTTGTTGAAAACTAAAGCCGCTTACATTGATTCTGGCACATGGGCTCACAAAGCTATCAAGGAAGCTAAATTGTTTGGCGAAGTTGAAGTTTTGGCTTCAAGCGAAGAAGCAAACTACACCTACTATCCAAAGATTGAAAATGTGCCTACCGATGTAGATTACCTCCACATCACCACCAACAACACCATCTACGGTACCGAACTCCGCACCGATCCTGATGTGCCTGTTCGCATGGTGGCTGATATGTCAAGTGACATTTTCTCACGTCCTATCGACGTTTCAAAATACGATATCATCTATGGTGGCGCTCAGAAGAACGTTTCTCCTGCTGGTGTGACTTTCGCTATCGTCAGAACCGACGCTCTCGGCAAGGTTGACCGCAAAATCCCAACAATGCTCAACTACGAAACCCACGTCAAGAAGGGCTCAATGTTCAACACTCCTCCAGTGCTCCCAATCTACAGCGCACTCCAGACCTTGAAGTGGTATAAATCACTCGGTGGCGTGAAGGTGCTCCAGAAGATGGACGAAGAAAAGGCTGCTGTTCTTTACGACGCTATCGACTCAAGCAAGATGTTCGTTGGCACAGTTAAAGAAGACAGCCGTTCAATCATGAACGTTTGCTTCGTAATGAAACCAGAATATAAGGAACTCGAAAAAGACTTCATCGACTTTGCCAGCACTAAGGGTATCGTTGGCATCAAGGGCCACCGTTCAGTAGGCGGTTTCCGCGCATCTCTCTACAACGCACTGCCACTCGAAAGCGTGAAGGTGCTTGTTGAAGCAATGAAGGAATTCGAAAACAAATAAAATAAACCACGAAAAAGTAGGGATACGATTGTTTCGCATCCGCCCCTCAAAATGGTGACACATTATATATAATATAAAGTTTCTCCAAATTGAGGGCTTCTACTATTTCGAAAACATAAACATTAAAAAACGATTACACGACTATGAAAGTTTTAGTTGCAACAAGCAAGCCATTCGCCCCCGTGGCAGTTAAAGGCATCAAGGAAGTACTCGAAGCAGCTGGTCATGAAATGGTGCTCGTAGAAAAAGGCACAAAAGAAGACATGATTAATGCAATTGCAGATTGTGCTGGTCTTATTGTGAGAAGCGACATCGTCGACAAGGAGGTGATGGACGCTGCCAAGGAATTGAAGGTGGTGGTTAGAGCTGGTGCTGGTTACGACAACATCGACCTCGCTGAAGCTACCGCTCACGGCATTTGCGTGATGAACACCCCTGGCCAAAACAGCAACGCCGTTGCTGAATTGGTATTTGGTATGCTCGTTACTTTGGTTCGTAATCGCTACAACGGCACAAGCGGCACAGAACTGAAGGACAAGACTCTCGGTATTCACGCTTACGGTCAAGTAGGTCGCAACGTGGCACGCATCGCCAAAGGCTTTGGCATGAAGGTTAGTGCTCTCGACCCTTGGGTGAAAGACGAAGATATGCTCGCTGATGGCATCACTCCAGTTCACAGCGTGGAAGAACTTTACCAAAACAACCAATATGTAAGTCTCCACATTCCTGCAACTCCACAGACCAAGAAATCTGTAGGCAAGACCCTCATCGAACTGATGCCAAAGAACGGTGTGCTCATCAACACTGCCCGCAAGGAAGTGATCGACGAGGAAAGCCTCGCTGAAGCACTCGCGGCTCGTGAAGACGTTCGCTACGTAGCCGACGTGAAACCCGACATCGCTGCCGAACTTGAAGAAAAATATCCAGAACGTGTATTCTTCACTCCAAAGAAGATGGGCGCACAAACTGCTGAAGCCAACATCAACGCTGGTCTCGCAGCTGCCAACCAAGTGGCTATGCACCTCAAAGACGGCTGGAACCGTTTCCAAGTAAACAAATAATCCAACTCCAATACTATAAAAAAGAGGCACTCATCATTCAGAGTGCCTCTTTTTTTCACTCCGTCTTTCAAATAACCCACCAATTAAGCAAACAATATGAACATTCGTAATCACGTCTGCTGAATACACAGGTGAGAGGATGTTAAAAAAATGGGGAGTGGAGTGAATGGGTGTGGAAAATTTGTTATCTTTGTGGTGAAAAACTATTAAAGAATAAAGATATGAAACGTGTGATTTTTGCCGCTTTTTGCGCAGGTGCTTTGGCAATGCCTTCGTGGGCAGCCCAACCAAAAGCCAAGGTTCAAACCAACAATGATGTGATTCTCCATGCTTGGAGTTGGAGTTTCAACACCATTCGTGAGAATATGAAAAGCATTGCCGATGCAGGGTTCACTATGGTGCAGACATCTCCAGCACAGCAATGTGTGACCGAGACCAAAGGTGACAAAGGCGGTGGCAACAAACTGTTTGGCAAAGGGTATTGGTATTACCATTACCAGCCCACCGACTGGAAAATCGGTAATTATCAATTAGGCACTCGCGACGATTTCAAGGCAATGTGCGACGAGGCGAAGCGATATGGCGTGAGGGTGATTGTAGATGTGCTCCCCAACCACACTTCTATCGACGACACACGCACCAGCGACGCGCTCGATGCTGCCGTTGGCGGACACGAAAACCTCTACCACGCCAATGGTTTCAACGAAATCAAAGACTATAACGACCGTCTGCAATGCACCACAGGTCAAATGGGTGGTCTGCCTGACGTAAACACCGAAAACCCTGATTTCCAGCACTATTATATGCTGTATGTAAACGATTTGCTCAAGTGCGGTTGCCGTGGTTTCCGCTACGACACAGCCAAGCACATCGGTTTGCCAAGCGACCCTAAAGACCCCAAAAGTCCAGAAAACGACTTTTGGGAAGTGGCTACTGGCAGAAAGGCAGTGAAAGGACTTCGCATGGCTTTGCCCGAAGACAGTCTGTTCATTTACGGCGAGGTGCTTCAAGACAAGAATGTGAAAGAAACAGAATACGCCCAATACATGGGACTGACGGCAAGTAACTACGGTTACATTATGCGTGAGACTCTCAAGGCTGCCAAGTTCGACACCACAAAGGCAGGCAACTGGTTTCACCCAGTTGAGCCTCAAAAGTTGGTAACTTGGGTGGAATCACACGACACTTACTGCAACGCACACGAATCGGCAGACTTGAGCCTCGAACAAGTGCGCACCGCATGGGCATGGCTCGCCGCTCGCCAATTCGGCACTCCGCTGTTCTTATCTCGCCCAAACAACAGCACAAAAGACAACGTGTGGGGCGACAACATTGTGGGTGCACGTGGCAACGACCAGTTCATCCACCCCGAAGTGGCAGCCGCCAACAAATTCCGCAAAGCCATGGCTGGCGAACCTGAGGCACTTTTCTACTCAGCCGATGCACAAGTGGGCGAGGTGTGCCGTGGCAAGAAAGGCGCAATGCTGGTGAACGTGAGTGGCAACGAAGTGGCAGTAAGTATGAAAACCAACCTGCCCAATGGCAAATACACCGATGCAGTGCACGGCACCGTGTTTAGAGTGAAGAGAGGCACGCTCACTGGTACTCTCGCTCCATTATCGTCCTACGCCCTCATCAAGAAATAATCAAAATAGTGAACAAAACAAGTATTGAAATATTGGTAGGAGTGTCGTTGCTGTGGTTCACTGGTTGCGGCACAGGCATCGAAACCACCGATAAGGTGACTGATAAAGATGTGAAGAAGGTGGAGGACTACTACGCCGCCACATCGGTGCAATCGTCGCTGAAAATCGAGTTCGATTCGGTGGCTTCGTGGAAGCAAGGCAAGCAGTTTTATGTGACCAACGACCGCATTTCCCTAATATTTGAGAACTCCGACAAATACTCTCCCGACCAAATCCATTTGGCTGGCACTCGCCTCACATATAATGGTTATGCCACTGGCAGTGTGCTCGACAATAGGGCAGTGGTGACACTGAAATTCACCGATGGTGTGAATGAATATCGCTATTGCACCAACAAAGAGATTCAAGAACTTTCCCCAAATTTCCAAGTGCCATTTATGGTTGATGAGGACATGGTGAAGAGCGTTGCACAACAAATCGTGGGCAAAACGCTTTACGTTCGCACCCGATTGTGGTATGATGTGCACACACAGCAGATGATTGACCGCCGTCAGTATATCACCGTGAAAGTTGACAGCGTGCTGCCTGGCGACGATGCACTGCCGCTGAAGGTGGTGTTTACCACCCTCGACACACATGAGCAAGCCATGCTGCGCATCTCAAGTGGAAAAACGCTTCAATCAAGGGATTTCGACGCTATGTTCTCGCTGAAAAATCCTCGCAACGAATTTCCTGAGATTTCTCCCGAAAACTGGTTGCTCATCACCAAAGGCAAGGTGGCAGAAGGCATGAACAAAATGGAGTGCCGAATGGCTAAAGGATCGCCAAAACAGATTGTACGCACCCCATCACACGATGGAATGGGCGAATACTGGTATTACGACGGGGGCATGTTTCTACATTTTGAAGACGGAATTTTGAAACAATTCAGATGAACTACAATTCAGAACTTGAAATAGAATTTCTCGGAACAGGAACCTCTACGGGGGTTCCTTCCATTGGTTGCCACTGCAAAGTGTGCCGGTCAAAAGACAAGAAAGACAAACGACTGCGGGCTTCCGCCATTGTGCGCTATAAGGGCATGAACATTCTCATTGACTGCGGTCCAGATTTCCGACAGCAAATTTTGCGAGCGTCATCAGACAATCTCGACGCTCTGCTCTTGACCCATATCCATTACGACCACGTGGCTGGCATCGACGACTTGCGACCTTACAGTTTCAACCATATTTTCCCCATTTACGCAAGGCCAGAAGTAAACCAGCAGTTGCGCACAAATTTGCCATACTGCTTCACAAAGCATCCCTATCCGGGCGTGCCACGACTTGATTTAGTGGATATTGACAACAATCCTTTTATGGTTGGAAATGTAGAAGTTACGCCAATTCCTGTGATGCACGACAAACTACTCATCAATGGCTACCGTATCGGGCCACTTGCCTATATCACCGACTGCTCATATATCTCAACGGAGGAAATAGAGAAGTTGAAGGGCATTCCACTGCTCGTAATCAATGCGCTCCGCCATCGTCCTCACCACAGCCACATGACTGTAGAGCAAGCACTTGAAGTGGTGAGTCAGATTTCTCCACAAGTCACATATTTCACACACATGTGCCACGGCATCGGCTTCCACTACCAAGCCGAATCCCATCTGCCACCTAACGTACACTTCGCCTACGACACCCTAATAGTGCGCACAGAATAACCGCCTATAAAAAACGAACAAAGATTGTCCTTGTTCGCCTAACCTAAAAAGTGGAGTTTTACGTTCATATTAACGAGCAACATCTATAAGTTTGCATCCCAACACCGCTTCAATTTTTGCGATGGTTTGCAAAGTGAAATTGTGTCTGCCAGTCATCCACTTAGATATTTCAGACTCTCGCTTGTGGAGCTGACGGGCAAAATCCTTTTGAGTGAGATTCTTTGCTTTAAGAACATCACTAATGCGTTCTGCAATTCCAAACGAAAGGTCAAATTCTATTTTCTGCTCCTCTGGAATCGATGCAAGGCATTTTCTAAACAAATCATTCTGTACCATAGGCAATAATTCTATATTATATTTCAAAAGTGGCACTTTGTATATCCGTTATCATATTTTTCTCAATGGTCACTTTTCCTGATTTTTGTGCATTGAGAAGCACCCTGTCAAATGTTTGCAAATCCATCACATAACCACTAAGTTTATCATCCTCTTGATATGTGCGAGTGGTTTTAACACCGCCATTACCAAGAATGAGAATTTGGTCGGAAATGCGTAAACAATACAAGCGCAGTTTATGAGAGTCGATGGCCAAAGCCTTGACATTGTCACTCATTTTCCCTTCATTACGGAAAAATCGCTCAAGTGCACCCTTGTCGATAATTTTAGAAAGAGCCAAAAGAATAACATTAAAATCCTTATTGAGAGTGGCGTTATCCTTAAACTCATTAAGAAACCTTTCAAACTCACTTTCCTCGTTACCGTCAAAACAAATGGAAAACATTCCAACATTATCGTTTTGCTCAATAGTTTTTAATGTTACACTTGGCATAATTGTACTTATTATTCTTCACGCAAAGATAAATATTTATTTCTAAACAAATTCACTTATGAGTGAATATTTAGCAAAATTTCACTATACAAGAATGAGATTAGGAAAGATTTTCAGTTAGTTATAGAATCATGATTTCTCATAAAAAGTGGAAGAAAACAGCATTTGTTTTGAAAATGTTGTTTTTTTCATTTTAATATGCGACGGCAAAGCATTATCTTTGTAAATTGAATAAAACGGATTTTTTCAGTGGAAGATATGAGAAATATAGCCATTATGGGCAGCACAGGCTCTATCGGGCGACAAACGCTCGATATAGTGAGTGAATATCCCGACCTATTTAAGGCGTGGGTGCTGGTGGCAAACAATAGTGCAGACTTGCTTATCGAGCAAGCCCTGAAGTACCGCCCTCACACGGTGGTGATTGCCAACGAGGCTCTATACGATAAAGTGAAAACTGCTTTGGCCGACACCGACATTGAAGTGCAGGCTGGCGACCAAGCTGTGGCAGATTGTGTGACAGCCCCAGAAATCGACACGGTGGTGACGGCAATGGTGGGGTATAGTGGACTGGCTCCAACTATCAAAGCCATTGGCGCAGGCAAAAAAATAGCCTTGGCAAACAAGGAAACCCTCGTGGTGGCTGGCGACCTGATTACACGCATGCTTGCCACCTCAAAATCGGTGTTTTACCCCGTGGATTCGGAACACGGTGCATTCTATCAATGTCTGGTGGGTGAACGCCATCAAGATATCAACAAACTGATTCTCACAGCATCAGGCGGTCCGTTCCGCACTTTCACGAAAGAGCAGTTGGAGCATGTGACAGCCGCTGATGCGCTGAAGCACCCCAACTGGAGTATGGGAGCCAAAATCACCATCGACTCTGCTTCGATGATGAACAAGGGCTTTGAAATGATAGAGGCAAAGTGGCTCTACAACGTGTCGCAGCGCGATATTGAAATTGTGGTGCACCCTCAGTCAATCGTTCACTCTATGGTGGAATTTAAAGACGGTTCGGTGAAAGCGCAACTGGGATTGCCCGACATGCGCTTGCCAATCCGCTACGCATTGGGATTGCCTGGCCGACTGGCTTCGAACTGCAAGAAAATGACAGTGGCAGACTACTGCAACCTTACGTTCGAACTTCCCGACTTTGAGAAATTCCCACTCTTGACCACTGCTTACGAAGCCGCCGACCGTGGTGGAAACGCAGCTTGTGTGATGAATGCCGCCAACGAGATTGCCGTGGCTGCTTTCCTTAACAATCAAATAAAATTTACAGACATCTATAAAATCATTGAGCAGACACTCGCTTGGGCTCCATTCGTGGAAACCCCTGCATACGACGACTATGTGAATAGCAATGCCGAAGCGCGTGCCTATGCCTCATCATTAATCAAGTAAGAGAACTACAAGAAATGAGCACATTTTGGTTAAAAGCATTTGAACTGATACTTTCGCTGAGTTTGCTGGTGTTTATCCACGAATTTGGCCACTATATGTGGGCAAGAATCTTCGGCGTGAAAGTAGAAAAATTCTACCTTTTCTTTAATCCATGGGTCACACTGATGGCTTGGCTTCCTAAAACGAAGAAAGTAAGCGTGCTTCGCACCAGCAAAGGCGCAGTTTATGAGTCGAAGAGCGTTGAGACAGAAACAGGGTCCTCCAGCAAGAAAGCCACTTGGCGCGACACCGAGTATGGTTTGGGCTGGTTGCCACTGGGCGGTTATTGCGCCATCGCTGGTATGATTGACGAGACTCAAGGCGCCGACAAACTTTCGAGTGAACCACAACCATGGGAATTTAGAACACAAGCCACTTGGAAGCGACTCCTGATTATGGTGGGCGGCGTGCTCAACAATTTCCTCCTTGCCATCTTCATCTATGCCGGAATGGTATGGTACTGGGGTGAGCAATATCTTCCATTCACAAGCGCAACTGAAGGCATCACTTATAGCGAAACCGCCCACAAGGCAGGTTTTCAAGACAACGATATTCCTCTGATGGCTGATGGCGACGCTGTGCGCTATTTCGACAGCGACCAGCTGAAAATTGCTATGGCTAAAGAGGTGAAAGTGCTTCGTGGCAAGAAAGATACCGTTACGATTTCAATCCCCAACCAGTTTGTGCTGCAAGTGAATAGCGACCTTGAAAACGGCAAGCCATTCATGTCGTGCAATGTGCCTACCATTGTGAAGGCTACAATGCCCGGCACTGGCGCAGAGAAAGCTGGTTTCCAAGAGGGCGACAAGCTGGTGGCTGTGAATGGTGTGGCTACACCATCGTTCACACAATTCACCGAACAACTCAAGAAAAATAGCGGCAAGACCATTCCCGTGCAACTTATTCGTGGTGGAAAAACCGTCACCACTCAAGCAGAGGTTGACGGCGATGGCAAACTCGGTTTCGAGGTGCTTGCCGACGTGTCAAAACTCTTTAAAACCGAGCAACACAGTTATTCATTCTTCCAGTCGGTGCCTCGTGGCATCGAGATGGGATGCTCTCAACTGGTAAGTTATGTGAAAGCGTTTAAGACGGTGTTCTCAAAAGAGGGTGCAAAGAATTTGGGCGGTTTTGGTTCTATCGGCCACATCTTCCCAGAGGAATGGGACTGGTACAGTTTCTGGAGCATTACCGCATTCCTTTCTGTGATTCTTGCCTTTATGAACATTCTTCCTATTCCAGCCCTCGACGGCGGACATGTGCTGTTCTTGCTCTACGAGATGATAACTCGCCGCAAGCCAAGCGAGAAATTTATGGAATGGGCGCAAACCGCAGGCATGGTGTTCTTGATAGCGCTCTTGCTGTTTGCCAATGCTAACGATATTTACCGATTCTTTATTAAATAACAGATGGTTTACAAACGCGTGATATTAAAGCGAGGTAAAGAGGAATCGCTCAAGCGATTTCACCCCTGGGTTTTCTCTGGGGCAATTGCTCGCATGGACAACATAGAAGAAGGTGACTTGGTGACTGTTTACGACCACGAGGGCAACCTCATCGGCAACGGACACTATCAGATTGGCAGCATCGCCGTGCGTATTCTCACTTTCGACGACACAGAAATCGACTCCGCATTTTTTGTGAAGCGACTCACCGAGGCTTTCAAGATGCGTCAGGCTCTCGGATTGAGCCGTCCCGACAACAATGCTTTCCGCCTGGTGCATGGCGAAGGCGATTTTTTGCCGGGCTTGGTAGTCGACATTTACGGCTCTACGGCTGTGATGCAAGCCCACTCTCCAGGTATGCACTTCGCGCGTAACCTGATTGCCGACGCTCTCACTCAGTTGCCCAATGGCGTGGTGAAGAATGTGTATTACAAGAGCGAAACCACCTTGCCCTATAAGGCGCAGCTCGACCCCCAAAACGAATACATAGTAGGGGAGTACGATACCGATGTGGCAATGGAGAATGGTTTGAAATTTCATGTCGATTGGCTCCGCGGTCAAAAGACTGGCTTCTTCGTTGACCAACGCGAAAACCGATCGCTTCTTGAGCATTACGCCACAGGCCGAAAAGTGCTCAACATGTTCTGCTACACTGGTGGATTCTCGTTCTACGCCCTGCGTGGCGGTGCCGAACTTGTACACTCTGTGGACAGTTCCGCAAAGGCAATTTCGCTCACCGATGCTAATGTGGAGTTGAATTTTCCGAATTGCGAACGCCACAAATCGTTTGCCGTCGATGCTTTCAAATACCTCGACGAAATGGGAAGCGACTACGACCTTATCGTGCTCGACCCTCCAGCATTCGCAAAGCATAAAAGTGCATTGCGTAATGCTCTGATTGGTTATCGCAAACTCAACGCAAAGGCATTTGAAAAAATCAAACCGGGTGGCATATTGTTCACATTCTCTTGCTCACAGGCTGTGAACAAGGAGCAATTCCGACTGGCAGTGTTTAGCGCGGCGGCAATGTCGCGTCGCAAGGTGCGCATCTTGCATCAACTCACCCAGCCTGCCGACCACCCAATCAACATCTACCACCCCGAAGGCGAATACCTGAAGGGGTTGGTGCTTTATGTGGAATAATTAATTTTTTAATGCAATAGACTATGAAGAAAACCTTTATCGCCACCGCACTGGTGGCACTGGCATCAACAGCAACTATGGCACAAGGAAATAAGTTCGACTACAACGTCGATAGTTTTGCCGACATTCAGGTACTGCGTTATCAAGTGCCTGGATTTGCCGACCTTTCTTTAAATCAAAAGAAACTTGTTTACTACCTCACCGAAGCAGCTTTGCAAGGTCGCGACATTCTCACAGACCAGAACTGCAAATACAATCTTCAGGTGCGTCAAACCCTTGAAGCGCTCTACACCAGCTACAAGGGCGACAAGAACAACGCCGATTTCAAGGCTTTGGAAAAATACTTGAAGCAAGTGTGGTTTGCAAACGGCATTCACCATCACTATTCTAAGGATAAGTTCACCCCAGAATTTACCGAAGAATTTTTCAACGCAAGTGTGAAGGCTTTGCCTCAATCAAAATTGCCATTGGCTAAGGGACAATCTGTCGCCTCTTTCCTCAAAGTGATGGATCGAGTGATTTTCGACAAGGCGTTTATGGCTAAGAGTGTGAACCTCGCTGCCGGCCAAGACCTCATCACCACATCTGCCAACAACCTTTACGAAGGCGTAACGCAAAAGGAAGTGGAAGACTACTACAAGACTATCAAAGACCCTAACGACAAGACCCCTATTTCTTACGGACTTAACGCTAAAGTGGTGAAAGAGAACGGTAAAGTGGTAGAGAAAGTTTACAAAGTGGGCGGTCTTTACTCTGAAGCCATCACCAAGATTGTTGACAATTTGAAGGAAGCCATGAATTATGCCGAAAACGAAGCTCAAAAGGCATATATTCAAAAATTGATTGATTTCTATGTTACTGGTTCTTTGCGCACATTTGATGAATACTCTATCCTGTGGGCACAAGAGACCAAGAGCGATGTGGACTTCATTAACGGTTTTATTGAAAATTATGGCGACCCTCTGTCGATGACTGGCGCATGGGAATCTATAGTGAACTTCCGCAACAAGGAGGCATCACAGCGCACCACGCTTATCAGCAACAATGCACAGTATTTTGAAAACGCATCGCCTGTTGACAACCGTTTCAAGAAGAAAAACGTGAAAGGCGTGAGCGCAAAGGTGATTACCGCAGCCATTTTGGCTGGCGATAGTTATCCTGCCACACCAATCGGTATCAACTTGCCTAACAGCAACTGGATTCGTGCACAATACGGCTCTAAGTCGGTGACTATCGAAAACATCACCGATGCTTACGACGAGGTGGCTAATGGCACTGGCTTCAACGAAGAGTTTGCTTACAGCAATGTGGAAGTGGAATTGATGAAGAAATATCTCACACTCGCCGACAAGCTCCACACCGACCTTCACGAATGTTTAGGTCACGCTTCTGGTCAAATGCTCCCAGGCGTTGACGAAGGTTCGTTGAAAAACTACCGCTCTACCCTCGAAGAGGCACGCGCCGACTTGTTCGCCCTCTATCACATGGCAGATCCAAAACTGCTTGAATTGGGCATTTTCAAGGATGCAGACACCTACAAGGCTGAATACTACAAGTATATTATGAACGGTTTGCTCACGCAGCTCACCCGAATCGAGCCAGGCAAGGACATCGAGGAAGCACACATGCGCAACCGCAAACTCATCAGCGAATGGTGCTATCAAGAAGGCAAGGCCGACAACGTGATTGAATATGTGAAGCGCAACGGAAAGACTTTCGTTCGCATCAACGATTACGAAAAGCTCCACAAGCTCTTTGGCAAACTGCTCGCTGAAATTCAACGCATCAAGAGCGAAGGCGACTTTGAAGCTGGTCGCGACTTGGTTGAAACCTACGGTGTGAAGGTTGATCCAGCAATCCACAAGGAAATCTTGGCACGCTACGAAAAACTCAATATCGCGCCATACAAGGGCTTTGTTAATCCAGTTTACACACTGGTAAAGGACAACAACGGCAACATCACCGATGTAAAAATCTCATACGAAGAAGGCTACATCCAACAGATGCTCCGCTACAGCCGCGACTATTCACCCCTCACCAAGTAACCCCCATCACTCCATAAATTAAAACAGAGAGAGCCTCCCCAAAAGGCTCTCTCTTTCTTTTCCATAGGTAAACCACGCTTTGGATATAGTCAAAAGTCTATAGATGCAATGATTCAATAAACTCTTGTTCTTTGATTTTCATTTGAACACAAAAATCAGCATAAGAATGGGCCGTTCTGCAAATTTCAACACCAAAAATTGACAGGGTAGAGGTGCTATCCTTTAGTTTTTTTGTTGGTATAATTGTTTGTTTTTTCTCCAAAGGTGATACAAAACCACCTTTAGTCGCTTTAAGAGCACCCATATAAGAGATTACTTGATGAATGTCGTCACGGTCAATTCTCGCCACATTATCATAGCTACCAAGCCGCTTATACTTCGCATCAAGCACCACACCCTCTTTATAAAAGTCAGGATAACGAACCCCGCTATTATCTTCAAATAGGTATATTCTTCCCTTGCGAAGCTTGTTCGCAGGATGTTTGAATCCATAATCACGAAGGATTGTGTTGACATATTCTTCCCAAAGCCAAGCTCCATCAAATAAGATGCCACATATTTCGTCATCATGCTCTCCATACTTCACTTCTTCCATTCGCAAAATTTGTAAGCACAAACTTTGCAATGCGTGGTACTCCGTATAGTAAGGGTGGCGTTTAAACCGAAGATTCTTGCTTATAACACTGTTGCGTTCACATTTGTTATAATTTGCAGTATGCTCAATAATGGAACGAACATTTTCTGCAGTTTCCCTGTCAATGTTGAGAACCGCCATACCGTACTTCTTTGTTTTCATAAACTCAATAGTGTGACGGATGAGCTGTGTCATTCTATTGTTGGAACTATATTCGCGAGTAGAATATGCTATTTTCCCAACAAAAGGAACGTTACGATTAATATGCCTACATACATCAACAGGACCTTTAATATCAGAGTCATTATGCTTGAAGTGTTGATATTCCCTGAAAACTCCTTGGCGCATGGCTCTTTTCAGAAAGTAAGGAAACATGAACATCACAAAATCAAACACATCTTCATGCTCATTATTATGGCTTAAGTCAAACAGATTGAACGACAACACCTTTTGTAACATATAATGGAGAAGAAAGTCGTCACGTCCCTCATCAAATCTCGACTTTATCTTAATTTGCAGATTTTCAACCCCAATAAATCCCATTATATTTGCCGTATTGATTGTGACTTTTTCGGGGTCGTCGGTATTTATAATGTTCAAGACAGAGGCATCTCCAATCCTGTCATCCGTATTCTCAATGCTATATGGGAAAACAAGCAAGTTCTCGTTTTCTCGGCACAATTGAGATATTGACTTATCAGCAATTGGAAATAGAGCGGCAACATCATTCCTGCTGTAAGAGTTTGCCACAATATTGTTGTCTGTCAAACTAATTCTCATAACTCTACCTGTTCATCTAATTCGTCTGTGACTGAAGATTCATTTTTGTCACCAAAATAAGCATTTTTACAATCTTCCAATATATCGTCAGCTTTACGGAATCCACGAAGATACTCTTTGAGCAATGGCTCTATATTCATTGCCCATAGCTTTTCAATGTTACCACCGCTTTTACCCAGTTTTAGGAAATATGATGGTCCAACCATGTATGCTGCACCTAAACCATCAGTTTGAGCAATCACTTTATTTAAGCGATGCATCGTATCTTTTACCTCGTCTGCACATGGCAACGTGTCGAGCATAGATAGGGTGTCAGTTGGAGTTATCTCTTTCCAAGCGAAACGACGCCTCATAGCAAAGTCCATACTCTCAACACTCCGATCTATATCGTTCATTGTTGCAAGTATATACACATTCTCTGGTACATAAAAACCTTTTGCAAACACATCCGATTCTGGAACAAGGTTTTGATATTGAGTGTTTACTCGAATTTCACTCATTCCTCGATAGCCAGGGTCAATGGCATAGAACAACTCTCCAAATATTTTTGATGCTTCCCCTCGATTAATCTCGTCAATGATGAATACAAAGGGCTTACGCTCAACTCTTCTATCTGTTGATAGGGTATTAGCTTTGGTTTTCATCTTTCGAATTGCCTTTGTAATGACAAATGCATACGAATCTGACTGGGTTCCATATTTCCTATTAAAGAAGTCGCGAACATCACGAACAATATTCAACTGCACTTCATTTATTAGAAGTTGTATAATATCTTCAGTGTAAACTGAAATTCGTGTAATTTTCTCATTTTGATTATTATGAATGACCATTGACCTTTCTTTTATTTCACCAATAGTGAACTCGTTACCGTTCAAAAGATTGAATTTAGTACCATTGTCAATTGCAGCTTCAACAAACTGTTGTAGTTTATCCTCCCAAGACAATTCTTTGTTTAAACTTTCAACGCTTTTTTGGCTATCAATGATGTTCTTGATGGCTTTCTTGCAAAACTCTTTAAAAACACCATCTTTGCGCTCAAATCCTATTTGTCCATCATCCTTCTCTACAGGGCGCAAACCCTCTACGAAATCGGAATAGTCATACGATGGGTGGAACTGCACAAAACACATTTCTTCTTTCGTGCAGCCCATTTCTTTTGCTATGGCTTGTGCCATAAATGTTTTACCTGTGCCCGGAGCGCCCGTTAGCACAAGGTTATTGTTTTCTTTAAGCAAATCAATGTATTTCTGATACTTACTGCTTTTTGCTTCGATTGTGATAGGTTTCATTATTTTCTTCACATAATCGACAATAGCTTGCGTTTTAGTGTCTACAGGATGAATAGTTTTCCTATATGCCCCATAAGACGCTCCATTGAAGTCTACTTCATCTCTACTTATGTATCTCACATTGCATCTGAAAATAGTATAATTATCTTTATGTATCACAGAAGTATTGTCGCCAACGACCCCTAAACCTTTAATGCGAATAAATGGTTTGTCGTGGTTTGAACCTTTTGTGGATGTGGATTTTAGAATGAGCACATCGCCTTTGTGTACAGTCTTAGCAATTTGGAGCAATTTTTGATCGCTTTTTTTGTTATCTTTAAAAACTCCTTCCCAAACCTCTTCCTCAAAAAAACGGCCTAATTGTGAACCATCACCACCAAATGAATAGCCCACCAACCAGCATTTCATGCTATCGGAAGAATTGTTTGAACTATCTTCTGAAAGATTCCAATTATTAGCATTTGCAGAAAGCTCATAGAAGGTGTTTTCTATGATTTCATTAAGTTCCATTTTCTTTTTAATGTCATCTAAAATAGATATGTATTCTGCATAAAGTGGCACCTTAGATGGAATGGTTATTCCGTATCTATTCTTCAAATACAAAATATTTTTGGCATCAAAAGCTAAATAATCATCAGGTCTAATCCAAAATAGCCCCATTGTGATGTTCACATTGATAATATACTGGCTAATCACTGTATTGAATTCTCTCTCAAAATCCTCATGGTTAACCGCTTTAATAAATAAATTCCATAAATTCTGTATATCATCATTCTTTCTGTGCTGCCTAAATCCAAAGAAATGAGACTTTTGGTTATTTAGCAAAGGGGTTCCCTCAAAGTCTTCAGGAACACTTGCAGAAATACCCAGTAATTTCTTAAATAATTCCAATGAATGCACTCTATTATGTTGCTTTATTCCACGATTGAACAACCCCATGGTTGTAAATGGGTCTATATCTTCAAGTAGGTCTGCAACACCACCATTGTCATGAAGGTAATTTGCGAGCAACTCAGTTCTGTTAGAATATATGATTTTTAGCAACCCACTTCTATCCGAACTGAATTGAAGGAGTTTTTGTGCAAATTCTTTATAAAAAGGAATCCAAGTGAATTTCTCTTTATTTATACTGATTAATGTGTTGGTAGTAACCATTTCTGCCATAGTTTTGAGGTTAGTTAGTTCTTGCATATAGATAAAACCATAAAAGAGAATTTTGTGAGAAATCGTCCAAAATCTTCTAATATTAACAAAATTACTGATTTTTTTGTTCTACAGGCAAACTTAGTCCCTTTTTATTATAATTGTGACACGGCTCTTTCATTTAAGATTTCGTTGCTCACTTAAAAATGTTGTTATTTTATAGCGATTGTTTTCTTGTATGGTGAGGGCACTTTTTGCCTGCACGGTTCATAATTCATGGGGCGATTCGATGATTGACAGATATGCTCCCGCATGATACGGATTTCTTTGATTTTCAGCGAAATAAGTGCTTGAATAAATAGGTCGAATGGCAGATTTTTCGTCAAAAGTTTTTTCTTCGTTATCAGATAAAACTTTATTATATGAATTTAATATATCTTCATCGACATTATTATTTTCTTCAAATTTATTTTCAACATTTTCTCATCTTGAATTTGATTTACACTATTTTCATTTTGTTCATTATTTTCATTATTCTCATTCTTTTCCTCAGATTTTGCCGCATTTTCTTCATCTTTTTGTTTTAAATTTTCTTTTACTTGAATGAAATTTTCATTTAATTTAATGTCTGGATCCTCTTCTGCCTGTCTTTCTAAATCTTTTTGCATTTTTCTTAATTGTTCAAGTACATCTGCTGTATTTACTGGTCCACCTTGTCCTACATTTAATTTACTTTGAACATTTTGTACATTTGTTTTAATTTTGCTTTCTTGTTCATTATATTCTTCTTGTTTTTGTTGTATGTCTCTTTCTTTTGATTTTATTTCAATTCAACTTTCTGCATCTGTCCCAAAATCGTGTTTTTCACACAATCCCTCAGATAGGCCTCATTCAGCGCTTTCTTGGTATAATTCAGATATGTTCCCGCCGTTTTCTCCGTCAGAAGCGCCGTAAAGTAACGCTCCCAGCTAAAATATTCCTTGCTGTCGATGTAGTCAGACGGTGTCTGCAAAATCTGTGCAACCTCCGTATCTTTCAGAATCCCAGAAGAAAGTACTAACCATTCATAAGATTCTGGCAAATAGAGTGCCAGATTCTCTCTTGTCAGCACCAACTGCAACACCCTATCCATTTCCGGGCCAAAGGCAGCGCCATCTGCAATCACCAGAATCTTTTCATCCTTATGCGCCTTCAAATAGGAAAACACATTTGACTTTCCATTTGCAGTATCACACTGCATTTGATGCTCTGCACAGACCGCGTCAAAAAACTGATAACCCGAATTGCTGTCCTCGGTCAGAATTTTCTCCGGCTTAATATTCTCAGTCGTACTATCCGGGTAAATTCGATAGAACGAATGATAACTCTGTTTCAGTGCCC
>OQVP01000016.1_pt1 | contig 51929 bp, 40 predicted proteins | sample 1691541 | NCBI WGS metagenome assembly OQVP01 (sample SAMN03418258, study PRJEB22391) | human gut metagenome | biome: human-gut; feature: organic feature; material: feces | host: Homo sapiens | place: Tanzania | collected 2013-01 | reverse complement strand
TAGTGCTAAAGAGAGGGTGAGCCTCGTAGAGGGTCGGTTATGGTTGAGACCATTGATGCTATCACTACCGACCGTCTCAGACGCTCGCTACTATATTTGGACCTTTCTCCAAGCTGCGCTCGCACAGCGAGCTTGCATGGAGTTAACCACAATATGCCGTTTCCAACGGCTCAAATGTTCACTCTTTCGCCTTTGGCATATTTCCAATATATTAATAATTACAGATAGTATTACTTTAATATAAAAGCGATGAAAAAAGAGTTTTTACACAAATAAGTTCCGAAAAGTGTAGTGACAGCACACTTTTCGGAAGTTGTTTATGTAAAAAAGGTAATTTTTACGAAATTTCGGGTAGAAGGGTGGCTGACGATTCTTTCTTATTTTTTACCGCCTTTGTGATATACATATCATTAGAACCGTCCCTTTGGTTGGTGGTTGGGGATTATTCGAGGATGTAGGTGATTTGGCCGAAATCTTTTTTGTGGGCGTCGGTGGAACCTTTGAGGATGGAAGGTTGCGTAATTATCTTTTTGCTAACTAAAATGTCCATCATGTCCCACATCACTTCATGATATAGGATTACTTTGGCTAAATTTTCGTTGGTTAATTGATATTTTGTCATGAAATCGGCTGAGTGCTGATTCACGCATGATGCAAGTTTGGCTATGATGTTGTCGCTGATTTTAACGATGGGGCTATTGCTGCTTTCGTTGATGATAGGAATAATCACCTCGCCCTGTTCGTTTACGAGTCCCCACTCCTTGCTCTTTTCTATCAAATCTGCGCTTACTATTTTTTTATACTGGCCATATTCTTCTATAAATTTGAAAATCGTTTTACTTCCAAGCCAGTAGGATAAAGAGTCCGACCATGTTTGGTAAAAAATCTTATCAAATTTACTCAAACCATTCGTGCCGTAGGATAGTCCATTTTGGCGTTTGTCGTATAGTGCCCAATACGCGCCTTTCCATGTGGCATTGTTGGTGAGGCTGTCGGGCGATGGCAGCTGTTTTCTCCAAAATTTACCATCGAGAATGTAGGAGAAAACGAGGCTGTATGCGTTCTTCTCTAAGTTATTTTTCTTCAGTTCCGATAAAAACGCGTGCCATTCGTTTTCGCTCATTGTGTATGCCGATTGTGCAATAGTTTTGCTCAAAGTTCGTATTGATTTAGTCTGCTCCTCATCAAATATGGGCATGATGGTTTTCAATACATTATTTTCCTTTTCAATCAATCCACCTATTTGTAGAAGCAGAATCTGACTTTCGGTGACAGGAACGCCTGTTGCTTTCAATTCCTTGAAACTCATAGGAGTGCGCAGAGTGTGGAGCAGTTGCCAGTTATTGTCGCTTTCCACATATTGTGAAGGGTCGTAAGATTCGTATGAGCAAAAAACTACGGTTTCGCACTCATTATACGGACGTATTTTTGATGTCTGACCATAAACAGACACCCCCATCAAAAGAAATAATAAACCAATAAAATTTTTCATATAACATCAAAGTTTAATGCAAATTTAATGATTTTATCATTCCACTACATTATATATAACGGATTTTATAACGGATTTTATAACGGATTTTAACCTTAAATCAATCCCCACACATAATTAATGTAAAAAATAGCGATAGAAATACATATTCTATCTATTTAAATATCAGTTAAATAAAGTGATACACCATCAAAGGGACGGTTCTTTTGATGGTATGTCTGATGGTGTTTTTACTTTATATATACAGCACCACCATAGATAGATTTATAAATGGAATAAAAATAGCTAAATAATAAGGGTGTAAATAGGGTGAAATGGATTCAATGTAGTGTTTTTTGCAAAAAATAAGGAGAAAATTGATGTGGTATTTTGTTGAGTATTAGGTAAATAATTATGGACACCATCAAAAGAACCGTCCCTTTGATGGTGTTAGGTAGATAATGGCTGGAGCGACCGAAAGAACCGTCCCTTTGGCAACTCGTTGACCTGTTGGCTCGTTGACTCGTTGGCTTGGTTAGCGGAAGATGATTTCTTTGATTACTTCGTGGCCGAGGGATTCGTTGATGCGGGCGATGAGGGTGGAGCGGGTGAGCATGAGTTGGTTGCGCAAAGGGGCGCTGCTGATGGTGAATGTGAGCACACCGTCTTTCACCGAGCGGTCGGTGGTGTAGCGGTTCACGCCCTGCCCCACGAGGGTGGGCCACATAGCCAAAGCTCGCTGTTCGTCGAGGCGGACATCCAGTCGCTCCTGACGTAGCACTTGGTTGATAATATCTCCAACTGATTGGGCACTTGTGCGTTTCATAAGCGTGTGGTGTTATTGATTTGAACGGTTGATAAGTGAGCAAACGCCATTCTCCACGCCGAACATGGCAAAATCGCCACTCACGCGACGCACGATTTCGTCGAGGTGCGTGCGGTTGGTGTCGGTGATGAAAATCTGCCCGAAACGTTCGTCCGACACCACTTCGATGATGCTCTCCACGCGTGAAGCGTCGAGTTTGTCGAAAATGTCGTCGAGCAGCAGAATCGGTGTCAATGCCGTATGCTCTTTCAGAAACTCAAACTGTGCCAATCGCAGTGCTATGGTGTAGGTTTTGCACTGGCCTTGCGAGCCGGTTTTGCGCATGGAGTGTTCGCCCAAAAGCAGTTCAATGTCGTCGCGGTGCACACCTCTTGTGGTGTAGCCAATAATGAAGTCGCGCTCGCGTGTGGCATTGAGGTGTTCGAGCATACTCCCCTCGTTGAGGTGGCTTTTGTAGAGCATTCTCACACATTCGCCATCGCCGGCAATGGCATTGTAGTAGCGCATGAAAATTGGTTCAAACGCTTCAATCCACCGCTTTCGTGCCGCATGAATGTAGGCGGCAGTGGTTGCCATTTGATGCTCCACGGTTTCGTAGAGCAGCGGGTCGCGAAATTCCTTTTTGATGATGGCATTTCGTTGCTCAACAGCCTTGGTGTATGCAATTACGGCAGCCAGATACTCCTTGTCGCCCTGCGAGATAATCATATCCATGAGTTTGCGACGCTCCTCGCCGGCACCTCTGATAAGGTCCCAGTCGGCAGGCGACACCATCACCAGCGGTAGCAGCCCTATGTGTTGGCTCAGTCGCTTGTACTCCTTGCCGCCACGGCGCACCGTTTTCCGCTTTCCACGCTGCATACCCATCGACACATCTTCGTCGGCATCGTGGCGCGTGTATTTGCCTTGAAGCATCATGAAGTCGGCATCATGTGTAATCACGCTCGCATCGGTTTGCCCTGTTGAACTTTTGCAGAAGCTCAGGTAATAGATAGCATCGAGAATGTTGGTTTTTCCCATGCCATTGTTGCCAATCAGGCAGTTCACCTTAGGCGAGAACGTAAGTGTGGCTTCGCCGATGTTCTTGTAATTGAGTATGGAAATGCTGTTGAGTTTCATTGCCACAAATATACACTATTTTTTGGAAAGAATCCCCAAAAAAAGCCAACAAGTACAAGTCAACGAGTCAACGAGTCAACAGGCCAACGAGTTTTTTTTGGGGGCTGACAAGTCGGACGAATCAGATGGGCGAACACCCTATCAAATTACCAAGAGGCGATGGTATCGTCTTAACTTCTTTAACTTCTTAACTCCTTAACTTCTATAAAAATCTACTAACCTCTAATTTCTTCTTGTGGCAAATAGTAAGGGAAATGGGGTGGAAAATGGATTTTTTTAGGATTTATTTGGATAGTAGTGGCGTTTTATACAAAAAACATCAATAAATCTTTGAAATTATAAATTAAATAGTTTACTTTTGCAAAAAGAAGTGGTGTTGATTGCTACGATATTGTGCCGTTTGTGCTAAATAGCCTCGCTATATGCTTCTTTTTTACCGTTATCGAACTTGTATAAAATAAAATATAACACTATAAATAACATATAACACTTACGAACATGCTAAAAAGACGACTTTTCTTACTTTTGGCTGTGCTGTTGCCTTTGTTGGGCTTTGCACAAGCTAAGAGTGTGCCGTACTTCTCTCAGATTGGTGGTACGGGCAAACTTGATGCCGATTGGACAGTGTATAATGTCAATGGCGATGAAAAAACTTGGATCAACGACGCCTCGTCAAGTAGTAATTATAGCAGTATTACTGCCGTGAAGGTGACCGCCGGGGCAAAATACGTTTACAACACTACAGCCGATGCCAACGACTGGTTGGTGTCGCCAGCCATTCATCTTGAGGCAGACAAGGAATACAAGGTTTCGTTTTATGTGAAAACGTCTGGTTCTTTTAAAGAGAGTCTGCGACTGGCTGTGGCAAATGCCAACACAGCCGATGCGATGGCTACCAAGAGCGAAACACTTCTTGATTTCCCAGAACTTATAGAAAAGACTTTCGTTAAGAAAAGCGTAGTGTATGTGGCCAGAGAATCAGGCGACTACTATTTCGGCTTGTATGAATACAGTAAGAAAGACTTATATAATGTGTTCGTAACGGCTTTCTCTGTGGCAGAGAACATTACCACTCCAGCCCCTGTTACTGGCCTTACAGCCACTGAAGGTGCCAACGAGGCAATCACCGTGGACTTGAAATGGACTTTGCCAACCAAGGACGAAGACGGTAACGACCTCACCACCCCACTCACAGGCGTGGAAGTGTATCGCGATGGCACTTTGGTGAAGACACTCGAAGGAACAGCCACAGCATGGCAAGACACCGAGGCTCAAGGCTTGACTTCCGGTTTCCACACCTACGAGGTGAAAGCGCTGCTTGGTGCTGCCAAGAGTGCTGCTACCAGCGTAACCACAAAATATGTGGGTCCGATTGCTCCACAGGCTCTGCCTTATACAGCCGACCTTTCAAGTGCTGAAAATGTTGATGCCTTCTTCACCCAATATCACGGTCCAAAGAGCACACAGACAGCAGTTTGGAACTTCAAAGCATCACCATACATTGGCAACAGTTTGAACCTCTCCACCACCAAAAACCTTGTGGAAGACGAGTATTTGGTAACTCCACCACTCACCGTGGAAGAAGCAGGTGCCTATAAGGTGACTTTGGATTTCGCAGTGGGCTACTATGGTGGCGAAAAACTTGAATTAGTGTTGGGTAAGGGAAAAACTGCCGAAGAACTGAACATTCCAGTGCAGACCATCACCTCATTCAAGAGTTCAAGAAGCAAATATGAGATTTATGTGCAGATTCCTGAAGGTGGCAAGTATTACCTCGGTTTGCACGCTTGCAGCGAGAGTGTTCCTACCTACGGCTGCTCTTACAAACTCTATGGTTTGAACGTGGAAAAAACCGCTATCGTTCCCGAACAAATCACCGACCTTGCAGCCATTCCATTCGCTGATATGACCAACAATGTGACCCTTACTTGGACCAACCCAAGCAAGACCAACATCGGCACCGACCTCGCCGCTCTCACAAAAGTGGAATTGAAGCGCAATGGCGAAGTGGTGAAGACTTTTGTATCTCCAGCAGTGGGTGACTCAATGAACTACGTTGACAATGTGCCTTCTTCTGGCTTCTACGAATATCAAGCGCTTGCTTACAGCGAAGGCGGCGTGGCAGTGGGCAAACCTACTACCGTGAGAACCGCATGGGTAGGCGACAACACCCAAACTCTGCCTTACGAGTTTAAGTTCAACGACCCTGACCAATGGGCATTCTACAGCGTGGTTGACGCTAACAAGGACGGCTACAGCTGGACTTACAGCAATGGCACAAGCTACAGCAGCGGCAGCGCTGTAAACGACCACTCAAAGATGACCGAATACAGTTCATGCAACGACTATTTGATTACCCCTCCATTCGATATCAAGCCCGGTTACTACCGCTTCATCTACAGTTACAACGGCAAGGGCGCATCGTTTAAGGTGGGCACCGTAAAGAGTGCAAGCGATCCAGCAGCCAGTTTCAAGCAGTTCCGCGATGTGGACTACATTAAGGACTATGGCTACACAGCCGACACTTGCATCGTGAAGATTGAAGAAAGCGGAAAGATGTACTTCGCATTCCAGGACTACAGCATCGCTTCTTCATCAGGCACCAACAAACTCTATCTCAAAGACATTAAGATTGAATACACTCCAGTAGTGCCAGAAGTGGCAGAAGGATTGACCGGCACAGCCGCTTCCGACCAGTCGCTCAGCGCAACCCTCACTTGGGTGAACCCAACCAAGACCAACATCGAAGGTATAGCACTCGAAACCATCACCAAGGCTGTGATTTTGCGCAACGGTGAGAATGTGGGTGAGGTGACCGAAGGTTTGAAACCTGGTTTAATTTCAACTTGGACCGACAACACCATCAAGACTCCTGGTCAATACACCTACAGCGTGGAAATCTACAACGCAAACGGTAAGAGCGAACACGCAGCACCAAGCGTGCTTATCGACTGGGTGGGCGGAGGTCTGCCATTGCCTTACAGCGTGAACGTGAACGACGGCAGCGACAGCTGGAGAAGTTGGACTATCGTGAACGCTAACAACGACTTCCGCACCATCGCCGGTGAAAAGTATGCTACCACTTGGGAAGTGTCGAGCAACTCTATCTATTACAACTCTGGCAAGGTGCAGGGCGACGACTGGGCAATGTCGCCACGCCTCCAATTCGAAAACGGCTCACACCTGACCGTGACCATTGAATCATACGCATCACAAGCCGACAACGATGTGACTTGGGATTTGGCAGTGGCTCAAGCCCTCGACCACACCAAGATGGCAACTGTGAAGACTATCACCACAGCAGCCACAGCATCATCAAGTTCAAAGGCACAAACCGACGTGGTTCAATTCAATGTCACCGACGAATCACTGCCAACTCTCGTAGAGGGTGAAGGCGACACCGCCCCTGTGGTGAATGTGCTTCCAGGCGTGAACGTGATTGGTTTCCATGCCAACGCCATTGGCGAAATCCACGTGAAGTCGATTTCGATTGAGAAGATGACCTCTACCGGCGTAATCGACGTGACCGACGCTAAGAAGATGATGAACATTGCAGGTGGCGTGCTCAGCATCGACGATGCAAGCGAAATCGCCGTTTACGATATTCTTGGCCGCAAGGTGGCTGAAAGCCGTGGCGGTGAATCTATCGACCTCAATGGTAAATCAGCAGGTGTGTATGTGGTGAATGCCGTGGTAAACGGCTCACGCATTTCTGCCAAGATTTCAAAATAAATCTTCGCAATGAAGTGATACACAGAGGTTAAATAAAATCTCCGAAACAGCGTCCTCTTCTGGCAAAACAGGAGGGACGCTATTTCGTTTTTTATCCCCATCTATTTTTAGATTACTATTCCAACTAATTAACGATATGAGAAAGTTATTCAAATGTGTGTCGGCAGTGGCAGCAGTGCTGCTTCTGACAGCCACTTCGGCTTTTGCCGACTCTGATGTGCTTGCCACCAAGCACGGACCGGAATCGAAGTTGAGACTGAACCGACCAGCCGCCAACGCTGTGCCAGAGGCGAATCCTCGAAAAGCTGTGAGCGTGGCGAATGTGAATCCCGCGGCTACCACCGTGGCGAAAGTGCCGGGCAGCAACACTGTGCTGTGTGGCGTGAAAGTGTACGACGACGCTTGGGTTGCGGAAGGTGCCACCATCGATGCCGGTATCTACACCGTGGAGGCGAAGGAGAACGGCAGCATCAAGAGTGTGAAGGAGAGCAAGGAGTGGATGTACACCCGCGCCGCCATCAAAATTGGAAGCACCTACTATGTGCTTTCATCAAACTTTACGGGCGAAGTCAGCTATTACAGCAACTATTCCACTTCCACTTGGTTTAAGGGAAGCGGTAGTGAAATCGACGCTGTGAACGTGGCAACCGACCTCGCCCTCGACCCAACAACAAACAAGGTGTATGGCTATTTCTACGACGAGCAGACGAGCGACTACACCCGCTTCTGCGAGTTTAGCATCGCTCTGGGTGAAGCCACTAAGATAGCCGATGCCGACCGTTCGGTGTATGCCATCGCCTGCAACAAGTTTGGCGACCTCTACGGCGTGGGCAGCACTGGCGTGTTCTATAAAATCGACAAACAAACAGGTGCGCAAGTGCCTGTCGGACGCACCGGCTTATATCCTGTGGACCGCAACTCAATGACGTTTGACGATGCCACAGGCCGCCTGTATTGGGCTGCCACCTACGAAGGTGTTGTAGATGGCAAGCGCAAATGGGTTTCGGCGCTTTACGAAATCAATATCTACAATGGCAAACTCACAAAAATCAAAGATTTGCCCGGCAATGCAAGTTTCTCTGGTTTGTTTGCCATGCCTTACTCTACCCCACTCACCGCGCCACGCGCCGTGACCGACATTTCGGTGAAATTCGCCAAATTCGGCGACACATCGGGCGACATCACCTTCACTGCTCCTACGCAGAATGTGGACGGCTCAAACATCACTGGCAATATCAGCGTGATTGTGAACAAGGCTGGTACCGATACCGTGGTGGCTGGCATTGCTCCAGGTGCTACCCACACCATGCCTAACGTGACATTCGCTCCTGGTTACCAAACACTGAGTTTCACCACTGCCAATGCTGAATATCAAGGAGAATTGGCATGGCACAAGGTGTATGTGGGCGAAGATGTGCCGGGTACTCCTACAAATGTGACGCTGACCAACCAAGACGGCAAGGCTGTGCTTTCATGGACGCCTGCCGAACTGGGCTTGAACGGTGGCGAATATAATAAGAGCGAGGTGGCTTACAAGATTGTGCGCTTCCCCGATGAGGTGGTGGTGAGCGATGCCTGCAAGGCTACCACTTTCACCGACGAGAAATTGGGCGTGGGCAACAATGCATACTACTACGAGGTGTCGGCGTTCACTACCAAGGGTGCGAGTCCTGCCGCCCAAAGTAATAAGGTGACTTTCGGCGAAGGCTACGCTGTGCCATTCGTTGAGGGATTCGACACAAAGGACGCATTCGACCTCTGGACGGTGTTCGATCTCAACGGCGGATCCACTTGGGAATACGATGCCACAAGCAAGAGGGTGTATTACAAATACGACCAAAGTCCCGACAAGAAGCCCGGCGACGACTGGATGATTTCACCACGAATTGCCTTGAAGGCTGGTGTCACTTACCGTTACAGCATGTTTGCGCGCGTGTATTCCGCCAAGTATCCAGAAAACTTCAAGGTGCTTCTCGGAACCGATGCCAACCCTGCTGCTATGACCACCGAACTGCTCAAGCAAGAAGATTACAAGAATGCCACAGGCGAGAAGCATCAGGTCACTTTCACCGTGCCAGCCGATGGCTATTACCACTTGGGCATCTATGCTTATAGCAATCCTTACATGTATCGTTTCGACATCGACGATGTGGCTATCGATATTCTCGACAACAACGCTCCTGCGGCAGTTTCCGACTTTAAGGTGACTGCTGGCGACAAGGGCGCACTCACCGCCACACTCACGATGACCGCTCCCTCCACCGACACCAAGGGTGGCAATTTGAGCGAGCTCACCACAGTGAATGTGTATCGCGAAGGCGAACAGTCGCCTGCTCACAGTTTCGTGAATCCAGCCCCTGGCGCAAATCTCACTTGGACCGACAACACCATCACCAAGGCTGGCGTTTACACCTACCGCGTGGTGCCTGCCAACTCTGCCGGCAGCGGTGCCGAGGTGGTGGCTTCGACTTTCGTGGGCGTGGACAAGCCCGGCGCACCTCGCAACTTGAAACTTGTGGACCAAGACGGCAGCGCTGTGCTCACTTGGGACGCTCCTGAGGTGGGCAGCAATGGCGGCTACATTGATGTGTCGAAACTCTATTATCAAGTTTGGCGTTACGACAACTACACCAAACTTGCCGACTCGCTGACTGTGACCAATTACATCGACGACAAGGTGAACGTCACCAGCCAAACGCTGATTGATTATGTGGTGTTCCCATTCATCGAGGGTGTGCGTGGCGATTATGCGCTGAGCGAGGCTGTGATTTTCGGTAAGGCTTACAAGGCTCCACTCACCGAAACATTCCGCAACAGCGACATGAACTACTATCCTTGGGTGACCGAGAGCGACAAACTGATGCAAAAGAGTTGGACGCTTGAATCAAGCGCTGTCAATCCTGTTGCCACCGACCAAAACGGTGACGGCGGTTTCGCCGCGTTCCACTCTGTGGGCGAAGGCGTGGGCATACATGCGCGCTTCAGTTCTCCAAAGATTGATATTTCCGACCTCGAAAATCCTGAATTGAGTTTCTGGATGTATCACTCACACATCGACAGCATCAACACCGCCGAAAGCATCGAGATTGAAGTGAAAAACGGTGCCAACGGCTTTGAGAAGGTGGAAGGTGCGAAGTGGATGCGCGACAATGGCACCACAGGCTGGCAACGCTACACCGTGTCGCTCGCAGGTGTGAAGGGTGCTAAAAACCTTCGTATCGCATTCGTTGGCACTACCGATGGCGGACAAGATGTGTATATCGACAATGTGGCTATCGCTAACGCCACCACCACCGACCTTGAAGTCACTTCTTTTGCCGCTCCACGCCGCATCGCTCGTGGCGAGAATGTCGCTTACAGCGTGAAGGTGACCAACCTTGGCGGTAAGGCTGTGGGCAGCTACACCGTGGCATTGACCGATGCCGAAGGCAAGCAGTTGGCTACCGAGTCGAAGGGCAGCATCGCCAGCGGTGAGCAGCAAATTGCTTCGTTCAGCGTGAAATTTGACAAGGTGGCAACCGTGAAACTGACTGCCACAGTAAGTTGCGAAGGCGACCAAAAGGCCGACAACAACACCGCCACCGCCACTACCGACGTGGTTGAGCCAGTGATTCCTGTTCCTACAGGCTTGAAGGTAACCAATGACCACGGCTTGTTGGACTTCGAATGGAAGGCTCCCGACGAACGTGGCGCAGTGACCGACAGCGTCGAGACCTACGAAGATTTCGCCATCGACAATATCGGCGAATGGACAATGGTGGACCGCGACTACGACTTCACCTATCGCATCAATAAAGATCTTGAAACCTATCCTAACGAGTCGGATCCTAAGGCATTCCAAGTGTGCAACGCAAAGAGTCTGGGCATTGACATTTGGGCTGAAGGCACTCCACACTCTGGCAATAAGTTCTTCATGGCTATGGCAAACATCAGTTATGTGAACAACGACTGGATGATTTCGCCACAGCTCAACGGCACTTCGCAAGTGATTTCGTTCTTTGCCAAGGCGTTCACCACCCAGAAGGGCACCACCGAGCGTATGCGTGTGCTCTACTCAACCACCGACACCGACCCTGCACACTTCGTGCAAGTGAGCCGTGGCGATTACATCGAACTTCCCGAAACGTGGACCGAATACAGCTTCCGTCTGCCTGAAGGTGCGAAGTATTTCGCTATCAACTGCGTTTCGCCAGGTGGTGAGCAATCGTTTGCGCTCTTTGTCGACGACCTTACATTCAACGACCTCACCGTGCCTGTGCTCAAACTCAAGGGCTACGAAGTGTATCGCGATGGCCACCTTATCGGAACAACCGTAGAGCCATGCTACAGCTATGCGGCAAGCTATGACTCGAAGTATGCTGTCCGTGCCGTTTACGACAAGGCCACCAGCGCATTTATCGAAGTGGAAGTGAAAGTGAGTGGCGTGGAAGATGTGATGGCAGGTAAAACAGTGGAAAGCGTGACCTATGTCAACACCCTCGGCGTGCAATCCAGCACCCCATTCAGTGGTGTAAACATCGTAGTCACTCGCTACACCGACGGCACCACCGCCACCACCAAGCAAATCCAAAACTAATCCCCCACTGGGATTAGCCCCCCATAATTAATCCCCAAAAAGAACAGCCCCATTTCCTCTGTTCTTTTTGGGGATTATTTACAATTATCACTACGTTGTTACTGGGACAATTTGTATATTATTACCCTAATTTTTCTAAAGTAGGGGCAGAAATGAATCATTTTCTTTCTAAAGTAGGGGCAACAACCAGTGGTTTTTCGTTGTTATTTGATAAATGGTGCACTTTCTTATGTGTGGTGATGGCTTAAAAATCTTGTTTTCGTGCATATTTGGTCTTGTAAAAATCTTGTTTTCGTCTTCGATTGACTGGCAAAACAAATTTGGCCGACAAGAAGAGTAAGTGCGAACAATAAAAGTTTTTTCATTTCTTTAATATTTTATAGTTTATGTATCGGTTGGTCCTTTCTTCATAATAGGAGAGTATGTATATACCATCCTTCATATTAGATAAATCTATTTCACCTTTCCCAGAAGATATATGGACTATTCTTCCTTCTATGGAATATACACACACATGTCGCGGCATTGTGTAAAATCGTATAATCTCGTTATCCCAACTAAATGGAATTGCATTCTCTATAACAGGGATATTACTTGCAGAGCCAAGTATTTCGTTTATCCGTTTGATTACATTTTCATCCTGAATATAATCAGTGGTATAAATGGTGTCGCTATTAACAAATCCAAATTCATTTCCGGCCGAAACGGTTACATATTCACCCCAGTCTGCATCATAGGATATGACTGCATGGTTTTCTTCTTGAAATTCTTTTGTAAATGCAAAAAACATGTTTTTTGAAGGAGGAAGAAAACTCTCACTATAATGCAGAAAGAAAGTTTTTGAATTATTGGCTTCTACCTCAAAGGAGAAAGTTCCATTTGGATAGATTTGGTCATAGGTCCAATCATACTGATATTTAAACTGAATATTATTTAACGATGGCCTGCAAGGAAGTAATCCCAACCTGACACTCCTTTCATCATATTCTCCACTCTCAGAACGGAAAGAAACATATAATGTAAATTCATCTCTGTTGTCCAAAGAATTAAATGTTCGAAAAGCCTTTTCTGCCCACATGTAGAATGGCACAGCCGTTGGATTGAAATTACAATATCCACCATTAATGTCAACTGGAATGTCAGCCATATTCTCACTGGTCGTTTTCAATCTGCAGGACCACTTACCGGGGAGATTGTGGTCATTCAATGAAAAGCGTAAAGGAGAGGCTTCTGAAAAGACATGATCAAAACCATAGTATAATCCACCTTGATATATAGATTCTGAAATTAAGTTTTCGGAATAGGCAACAATAGTATTCCCAAAAAGAAATATCAAACTGATTATGTATGGATGTATCTGAAATGACTTCATAATCTTGATAATTTTATTGTTTTTAAATAGATTCCCTGCGAATAACATTTCACCACGAAGAACCCCTTAAGATTCTTTAATTCATCCTTGGAACTACAGGTCTTGATTTTCAATCCCTTAAAATCATAAACCTCATAACAGTCAAATAAATTATTTTCAATCTCCTTTAAATTAACAGACGATTTATGATTATAATTGCTGCTGGATTGTAATGAGGCTGGATTTACTATGCCATTGGGAGCCAGTTCGATAGTGTATGTTGTTTTGCCATATTTATTTTCCACGACAAAATCCATCCAGGCATAATATGGAGCTGTAATGGCTTTTATTACACCCGTGCCAATATACGGCTCTTTGACGCGAGAAGATTTTAATTTAGAGCCATATTCTTCTTCTACGGAAACTGTCATTGATGAAGCTCCTCTATATTTCACTTTATAATATGCATCATATGAAGATAGTGGATAATTATCAACGATTCTTTCTATGACTGCTTCCTCTATGTAAGGTTTTAATTCAAAATATATTCTGTATGGCAATGCTGTTACAGTTTTCCCATTTATTTTACAGGTAAATCTTAAAATGCCTTCAATGTCGCCGTCTTGATTAATCTTATAAATATTCTCATCCTTAATTTCGGGCACTTTACAGGAAAGATTATTGTCAGATAGAGTTAATATATTGCTCTTTCCATTACCCAATGGTAATTCTAAACTCCATGATGGATTTTGCAAAGATACGCCATCATGTTCAATCCTGAATATATGACTGGTGTACGCTGACGCTAACCCGGAATCGTCTAATTCATCACATACAATTTTTATTGGAGTAGTAGGAGATTCGTTCCACCCTAAAATTTTCATAACAGTCATAGTTTTATCATCGATTTGAAGTGAATAACTACCGACGTCGAAAATTGGTCCCATTAAAGAAGTCTTATCGTTGAGATTTGCGAAAGGCAGGTTGGAATTTGTGTAAGGAGGGGGCGCCAACTCCAGTTTTATCGGACTTTCCTCTATCCAAAAATGTTTAGTCCCTGATTGGATAAAATCATTCAATGCCGAATTAGGTCTGCCTCCTTTTAAAGTGACTGTTGTTAGTTTTGTTCTTTCAGAGTTGATGACTAAGTTGTCAAAGACGGAATATCCCCTTTTACATCCAAAATAATACTGACCATTGTCATTTATTTTTACACTTGACCCAAATCCCAAGATCTCACCTATTCCCCTTAATAAGGCAAAGGTTAAACTCTTACAATTGTTAGGAATATCTTCTCCGAGGGAATAATCCCATGATGTTCTTGAGTTAATGGTTATTTTGCCGTCAGGGTATTGGTGGTCTCTTTCATGAATCTTGTTTTTATATGCGTTTAACGCAGATGGGACATAGACATTATTGTCTCGTACATACTTAACCTCTGTAATTAAGTCACAATCGATTTCAGCCACAGCGATGTCGATAAATATGGAGTCACAATCTAATATCCGACTTTGCCAAACTGAAATTGCATAGTTCAAACACTTGTCTATTTGTTCGTCCGTTGTCACAGAATTAGCCCGTATTATAGAAGCCCTGGAATTAGCCCTGTCCGATTTCTTCAAAGCTGGCAGCTTTACGGAATTCCCGGACTTGTCCATAAAACTCTCTGGAAACGAAAGATATATGTAATCTTGTGCATAAATATCTTGACAGCCTGACATAAGCGTCACTAAACATAGCGCACAGACCAGAAGGGAATGTAGGGATGTCTTTAAAATTCGTCTAATCATTTCTTAAAATTGAATCTATGAGATTTTACTTGTGATGTTATATAGGTAAACCTAAATCTTGCTTGAAACTTCTATTATATTATGGTACGGACAGAAAGTAAAAAACGATGGTAGTAACCTATAGTAGTAACAGGTAAATAATCACCGCGATTTCTCTCTCTTTTCCACATAAGATAAAAGGGTTTCCCCCAGTAAGATTTCAACTTTCTCCAGAACGTATATTAATCTTGCTAAGACTGATATCAAATTTTGATACTGGTATTGCCACATCTTTGGTCTTCTGACTTGCAGCTTCGGAATGTACAGAGACACCTGAGCCTACGCTTGTGTCTACAAGGTCATATTCTTGAGTACAAGAAGGAAAGCTCAAAAGCAATATCTCTAGACCAAATAGGTGAAGTTCTTTTAGATTCATACTGTTTTTTTTACCTTAAATTAGCAGACTTGTTATTCTTGCAAGAAAGCAAGTCGTTGGATAACAACAATTTACCAAATGCTTGCATATGTCAGGGAATTCACTTACCCTAGTGCTGCTTAAAACTCAAATAAAGAATATCTGACACATGGCAAAGGTAAACATAAAATTTGAGAAAATCACTCCTTTCGGAGAAATTTATTACGCAAGCAAGGCTTTTTATGCACTTTTTATGCGCTTTCACTTAACAAAGTCTTCAACGGCACTCTTGGTGTTCGCAGTTCTACCTACAACGGCTATCAGTGGGACGAGATAATGTCAGCCATGTCTGACGTGTTCCTCTGTGGCGGTGACTGCGTGGAAAATGTCAACAGAAGCGAGTGCCACCTGCGGGAATCACCTGAAATCCGGATACCGACGAGCCACACAATCGGGCGTGCCATAAAGGAACACTCCCATGAAGATATGGAATACAAGCCTTCGTCAGGCAATTTAAGGAGATAAAATAAAGGGGGGTGTTTTTTTTGGTGGGGGATGGGGGTAGTTTGGAAGTTTTTGTGTAGATTTGTGGGAAGAATATATTTGATTGTAGATAGAGATGTTACGGAAAATAAGGATAGTGCTGGCGGCGGTGTTTTATGCGTTGATTACACTGCTGCTGCTTGATTTCACTGGCGTTGCGCACAAGTGGCTTGGCTGGATGGCGAAAATGCAGTTTCTGCCAGCCGTGTTGGCTTTGAATGTGGTGGTGATAGTGGCGCTGGTGCTGCTCACGCTCGTTTTTGGTCGTGTGTATTGCTCGGTGATTTGCCCTCTTGGGGTGATGCAGGACTTGATTTCGTGGATTCACGGCAAAAAGAAGAAAAACCGCTTCACCTACAGCGCGCCGAAGAATGTGCTCCGCTACTCGGTGTTTGCCGTGTTTGTGGTGGGCATTGCCCTCGGTTTTGGGGCTATCATCACCCTGCTTTCGCCGTACGGAACCTACGGAGCCATCGTCAGCAATCTGCTTCAGCCGCTTTACCTGTGGGGCAACAACGCCCTTGCCGCCATAGCGGAGCACTACGACAGTTACGCCTTCTACAGCAAAGAGGTGTGGATAAAGAGTGTGCCTGTGTTTGCCACGGCTATTGCGCTTTTTGCTGCAATTTCGGTTCTGGCATGGTGTGGCGGCCGCACCTACTGCAACACCATTTGCCCAGTTGGCACGCTGCTGGGCTTCATGGCCCGATTCTCGTGGCTGAAGGTGCATTTCGACGCTGATAAATGTAAAAACTGCGGTCTTTGCACCAAAAATTGCAAGGCATCGTGCATAGATTTCAAAAGCCACACAGTGGACTATTCACGCTGTGTGACCTGTGGCAACTGCCTCGACAAGTGCAGTTTTGGCGCACTCACCTACGCTCACGCCACACCGAAGGCGAAAGTCCCCGACACCGCCCCTGCTCCGACCGACACCACTCGCCGCGCCATTATTGTGGGTGCCGCCATTGTGGGTGCCGAGGCAGCGATGGCGAAGTTGAAAAAGGTGGACGGCGGCTTGACTGTGCTCGAAGACCGAATCACGCCAGCGCGCCACGTCACCCCATCGCCCCCCGGTTCGCAAAGTGTGAAGAACCTGGAGCAACGCTGCGTGGGTTGCCAACTCTGCATATCAAAATGCCCCAACGGCGTGCTTCGCCCATCGAGCGACCCAGAGCGATTTATGCAGCCCGAAATGAACTTCGACCGAGGCTTCTGTCGCCCAGAGTGCACGCGATGCTCGTGGGTTTGCCCTGCTGGGGCCATTCAGCCCATCACCAAGGCAGAGAAGTCGAGCACACAGATAGGTCATGCCGTGTGGCGCAGAAAATACTGCGTGCCACTCACCGATAATGTGGATTGCGGCAACTGCGCGCGCCATTGCCCCGTGGGTGCCATTCAGATGGTGCCGAGCGACCCCAACGACGACACTTCGATTGAAATTCCGGTGGTGAACACCGAAAAATGTATCGGCTGTGGCTCGTGCGAATATGTGTGCCCTGCTCGCCCACATGCCGCGATATATGTAGAAGGTCATGAAGTACACAAAACCGTATAACTATGGATAACGAAAAAAAGAAAAATATATTCAGCCGCCGCTCATTCCTCAAGGGACTGGGCATCGGCACTGCCGCCGTGGCAGTTCCCACTATCGTGGGCTGCGCCAAAGATGGCGAGCAGGTGGGTGAGCAAGAGCCGCCCATTGGCAAGATGACCTACCGCATCAGCCCCTCCACGGGCGACAAGGTGTCACTCTTGGGTTATGGCATGATGCGACTGCCGACCAAAAACGACCACATCGGCGAACGCCAAAACGGCGAGGGCGAAATCGACCAGGATATGGTGAACAAGCAGGTGGACTACGCTTTGGAGCATGGACTCAACCTGTTCGACACCTCGCCCCTCTACTGCGAGGGATTGAGCGAAAAGGCTCTCGGCACAGCCCTCTCGCGCCACGACCGCAAGCAGTATTTCATATCCACGAAGATGAGCAACTACCACGACTATTCGCGCGAGTCGTCGATTGCGATGTTTGAAAAGTCGCTCAAGGAATTGCAAACCACCTATTTTGACTACTATTTGTGGCACAACATCGGCGGCGACCGTGCCGAAGAAGGACTCGACGCGATGGGACTGTTTGAGGAGCGATTCGTGAACAATGGCATGATGGACTTCCTCAACAAGAAGAAGGAGGAAGGCGTGATTCGCAACTTGGGTTTCTCCTACCATGGCGATGTGGCGGTGTTCGATCATGCGCTCCGTCTGCACGACGAGGGAAAGGTGAAATTCGACTTTGTGCTTATCGAACTCAACTACCTCGACTGGAAGCACGCCAAGGAAATCAACGACTATAACACGAATGCCGAGTACCTGTATGGCGAGGTGGCTAAGCGTGGACTGATGGCGTTTGTGATGGAGCCGCTCTTGGGCGGACGCTTGAGCAATTTGCCCGATAAACTGGTGGCGCAACTCAAACGCCGCGACCCCGACCACTCGGTGGCATCGTGGGCGTTTCGCTATGCCGGCACGCGTAAAAATGTGCTGTGTGTGCTTTCGGGCATGACCTATATGGAGCATTTGCGTGACAACCTTTGCACTTTCAGTCCGCTTAAACCGCTCACCGAGGCAGAAATGCGTTTCCTCGACGAGGATATCTCGAAGCAGATAGTGGGCTACAACACCATTCCGTGCAACGACTGCAAATACTGTATGCCTTGCCCCTACGGCATCGACATTCCCGGCATTTTCGTTCACTACAACAAGTGCCTCGGCGCCGAGAATGTGGTGGGGAAAACCACCGACCCCAATTACGAGAAAGCGCGCCGTGCCTTCCTTGTGGGTTACGACCGCAGTGTGCCAAAGTTGCGCCAAGCCGACCACTGCATAGGTTGTGGAAGGTGTGTGAGTTCGTGTCCACAGAGCATACGCATTCCAGAGGAATTGCACCGCATCAGCGCCTATGTGGAAGCCCTCAAGCAACGCAAAGACGCTACCGGAGAAGAAATATAAATCTAAATATTATGAATATGAGAAAGTTATATTTATCGCTAATAGCACTGCTGGTCGCGCTCACTGCTGCGGCTAACGATAGTGAATACTTCACCTGTGGCAATCAGTTGGTGCCCATTCAGAACACCAACATTGCCGTGGCGAAAGAGGTGCTGACCGTGAATTTGACCAACAACGGCTTCACCAACGTGGAGGTGTATTACGAGTTTCGTAACGATGGCCCAGCCACCGATATTCTGATGGGTTTTGAGGCGAAGCCGCCCTATTTCGACGGCAATAGTGAGTTGACCGTGGGTCCTCACCCTTCCATTCACAACTTTGTGGTGGAGATGAATGGGAAAAATTTGCCTTACACCAACTACCTTTCAGAAAAGGGCTTGACCAACGGCATTTCGCCCGTTGACAAGAGCAAGTGGGAATATACCGATGGCGATTTCGACGCTTTTGTGAGCAAAGCCGACAAGGAAACGCCACTGGAATACGCCTATGTGTATAGTTTCAAGGCGCATTTCAAGCCGGGCATCAACATTGTGCGCCACTCCTATACCTACGAGGAATCGTATGGCGTGGGACACTCGTTCTGGATCGACTACAAACTCACCCCTGCCACACGCTGGGCAAACCACCAAATCGACGATTTCACGCTGCGCATCACCGCCAAGGGTACAGCCAAGCACTTTATTGTGGAGACGAAGCCGTTTGCAGGCACCGATGTGGATATGAAGATTGTGAGTGGCAAGGGTCGCACACGCATGATACCATGGGGATTTGATGAGTCGAATGGCAAGGTGTATGAACTCTCGGTGCGCAACGCCGTGGTGGAATGGCATGTGAAAAACTTTAGCCCTAAGCACGAACTGTGGATTTCGTCGGCAGATGTGCTGCTGATGAGCGGCAATGTTTCCGACGAGAAGGTGTATTACGACTGCGGTGTGCATTACGCTCCCAGCTACATCGTGCCCGACAAAAGCACATCGCTCAACCGCCGCATCTACCGCAATCTGCCCTTCGCCATCCGTGGCTACAAGTTCAACGACCCAAAACTCAAAAACTTCTTCAACAGCCAGTGGTGGTACCTCCCCGACCCCAAATACAATCCCTCAAAAGACCGCACCCTCTCCAAGCGCGAACGCAAAATAGTGCACGGTCTCTTCAATAACCTCTTTCAGTAAAAAGAGTGTGGGGATAAGTAGTAAATATGTAAAATAAGGCGTTTTGATTTGTGAAAATATGTAAAATAAGGCGTTCTGACTCTTTAATATTTGTAAAATAAGGCGTTCTGATTTATAGAAATTTGTAAAATAAGGCGTTTTGTTGAGGTTTTTGTAGTATATTTGCATCAGTTAGAAAACGAGTGCATAGTTATGCCACAATTGTAATGCAAATGAAACAGTCAAATATAGACAAAAGAATACTGGAGGTGATATTAAGTGACCAGAAAACAGAGATAGATAATTGGTCAAACGAATCTCTGTGTTCTCGCAATGAGCAGCGCATTATTGATTTAAATAGTCCACAGGCTCAAGTTGTAATTGGTGTGCGCCGCAGTGGAAAATCAACCCTTTGCATGCAGACGCTTGTAGAGTCAGGTGTGTTATTTGCCTATGTTGATTTTGATGATGAACGCCTTGTGGGACTTTCTACAAATCAACTGAACGATGTGCTTGAAGTTCTCTATAAAATATACGGTAATTTCAAGTATATTTTTCTTGATGAAATACAGAATATTGAGGGGTGGCCACTTTTTGTCAATCGACTTCTTCGCACAAAGATGCATGTGGTGCTGACAGGCAGTAATGCTAAACTGCTCAGTAGTGACTTGGCGACTCACCTAACAGGGCGTAGCAGTGAGGTTGCGCTATATCCTTTTTCGTTTACTGAATACTGCGACATAAAAGGCGTGGATTATAAGCTCCGCACCACGAAAGGAATAGCCAATTTAAGGAGTGCCTTTGATGAATATATGAAACAAGGAGGTTTCCCAGAACTACTTTTGGTGAAAAATAATAAGAAATATATCACCAATCTCATCGATAATATCTTGAAGCGTGATATTGAGCAGCGCTACAAAGTATTATACCCTGCTCAATTTGAGAATATGGTGCATCACATTCTTGATATTTCGCCATATATATTATCAACCACTGATATCGCGAACTTGTTTGATTTTAAATCACCTCACACTGTTCACAATTATATGAAGTATCTTAAAGATGCATATTTGCTGATAGGTGTTAAGAAATATTCTCAAAAGAGTAGATTACGTGCAGTAGGAGAAAAAATATATCCAGTAGATGTGGCTTTGATGAATCAACGTGATAATGCGTTTGTTGGTGAAAACCTTGGTTGGAGATTGGAAACAGTAGTATTAAACCATCTCATACGCAAATGTAAGTCTGTAGGTTGGGATATTTATTATTTAAGCGACCGCTCTGGAGAATGTGATTTTGTGGTGTGTGATGGCAATAAGGTGCTCCAATGTATTCAGGTGTCTTATGATATTTCTTCTATAAAAACTCGAAAGCGCGAAATCAATGGCTTGTTGCTTGGTTATAAGAAAACCAAATGCGAGAACCTGCTACTATTGACCGACCATGAGTATGAGGAGTTGGAGGAAGATGGGCATCGCATACTGATAAAACCTGTGTATGAGTGGTGCACTGAATTATTTGAAAAATAATAGATGAGGCGTATTGCGATTTTACTCAATGTTGTATTCAGATTCCCGACCCCAAATACAATCCCTCAAAAGACCGCTCTCTTTCCAAGCGCGAACGCAAAATAGTGCACGGCCTTTTCAACAACCTCTTTCAGTAAAATTATATCACATCGGATATAATTTGCTAAAATTTCTCCTGTTTTATATTAGATATGATGTAATTTGAGGAATTATTACTAATTTTACATCCGAAACAATATAAAACCATCAATTATGATGCCAAAATCTCAACTTTCTCTCACGGTGAAGCAGCTCCGCAAGGAGTATGGTCTCACACAGGAAGACTTGGCGATGAAGTCGGGTGTTGGGCTCAACTTTGTGCGCAATCTTGAGCAAGGCAAACCCACTCTCCGCATGGACAAGGTGAACCAACTGCTTGATTTATTCAATTACGAACTCGTAGCTCAACATCGCCCATGAGACAAGCGTTAGTTTACAGAAAGGATGTCCTGGCAGGTGTTCTTACAGAGAACGAAAGCGAAAATGTGTAAGTGCTTGTACTGCTATACACGCGAGTTCAGTCCACGCTTATCCCGAACTCGCGTGGAATGATTCCCGATTCCTTTTGGGTAAATATAAAAATGATAGAGCGCTGATGCTTGTGGCATGGGCGCTCTAATATTTTTTGTGGTTACTTTTGTGGGTTAGTATTCGTATTCGGGGGTGTAGTCGGGGCCGAAATCGGTTTCGTATTCCTTGATGAAATTTACGTTGTATTTTTCGATGTCGGAGAGGCGTGGGGTCACGTCGTAGTATAGTGGAACGTACCACGAGAATTGTTCGAAATATTCTTTCAGGTCCTCGGATTCGAAGATGTAGCCACGGCGTGCGAAAATGTAGTTGCGCATCAGGCGGAGTTCTTCTGCCGACTTGCCTTCCACATCGGCGTAGGTCATTTCTCGTTCGCGCAGATATTCATATTTGTATTCGCTTTCATCGATGGCGTTGTTGTCGTAATACGAACTTTCGTTATTCACCGAGGTGTCGTAGTTGATGGTTTCCGTCTTTTTGATGAAATTTTGGTAGATGAAAAATCCACCCACACCCAAGCCTGCCACCAAAACCACCGCCAGCACAATGAATATCCACGCATTGCTTTTCTTCGCCGGTGCGGGCTGCACGCTGTCGGGCTGTTGTGGACCGTTGAATACAGGTGGCACGCCATCGGCAGTAGGCGGTACGGCATCAAATACAGGTGGCTGAGCATCCATCACTGGTGGCTCACTTTCCGTCACTTGCGGTTGAGCATCTATCTCTTGGGGTTTCATCACTGGTGGTTGGGGTTCCTGCATAGGAGCCTCAAACACAGGTGGCTGTGGGTCTTGTGCAGGGGGTGCTGCCTCGGAAGTGGGCTGCGTGAACACAGGAGGAGCGATTTTGGTTTCTTCCTCAGTATCTGTTGCAAACATTTCGCTTATTGGTGCCACGTCACTTGCTGGAGCCCATTCGGTCATGCCCTCCGTCCAAATCAGCGTGTCGGGGGTGATCAACTTAATCAGTTCTTCGGCACTAAACGGTCCTTCGCTAACGCCATTTTTCACATAGAAATACAGAGCCTCGTTCATATTCGTATTGGGGTTGGTTAGTTTTTTATCAAAAGCAAAGATATATAAAAATTATTGTAGTTCCATTTTTTGCACACCACTTTTTTTTGATTTGCTGGCAAGTTGCAGTAACTTTCTGGAACTTGCAAAGGGAACTTGCAGAGGGATGGGGGTATTTGATTGATGAATGAACGGATGGGTGTATAAATGTAACTATTAAAAATTAACAGTCAAATGTTGGATAGAAAGAGTTTTTTAATGTTGGGTGTAGCGTTTTATTATACAAAAATATTGTTTTTTGAAATATAATTACTAAATTTGTATTGTCTTGTGGACCAGTGCTTTTTTGCTTATGACAGCCACAATGACCAAGAAGGCGTTCTACGCTTTTATCCTTTGAATCGAAATCGCCAATTTCAAAGTGCTGAAGGATGATAGCAGTGGGTACGCTCGTACTGAGTAGATGTATGTGCATACAGCTCCGCGCTGATGCTGCAGCAATACTTTCAGCGCGGGGTGTATTGTACTCGGCTCATTTCAGCATTGGTGTTTGGCGATACCAGATTCAAGATGAGCTAAGACATATCCCTGCGTTTTCTTGTTTTTTGTTAAACCAGCGTTGGGGGATAGCGTAGCCACTCCAATGACATGAAAAAAAGTATTGCTCAATTTCTGAAACCAGGAACATTTATTAGAGTTCTCTTATTATTTTTCATTATTCTTTGTTTTGCATCGTCACTGTCTGCGCAAAAAAGACGGAAATCTTATAGTCATACACAGACAAAATCTGCAAATCCTGTACAAATAGCAGATTCTTATACAAATTCGTCTAACAAAAAAATATTAGATCTTTTGTTGAATGATGCACAAAAAGTAAAAGTTGGCACACCGGAAATGACTTCACTTTTGATGAAAATAAGTGAGTTGTATGACAAAGTGCCCACACGAGATAAGAAAGCATTTATTAATGTGATTTACCAGCATGTAGAGAATATAAAAGAAAAGGAGGAAAAACGAGGAGAATTCGCATCCTTATCTCACATTTTTGAATTTTTTGCGGATGCGACTGATTCTAGACTTCCAACTGTTTTTTATATGCAGGGAGAAATAAGTGCTATTGAACCATTCGATACAATAAAATTAAATTACTGTATTGATAAGCTTCTAAATTTTGAAAAAAACACAGGGTATCGTCAAAGTGAATATATTGAAAACCTGAAAAGAAGCAGAGAGTATATTCGTAATATCGTCCCCTTATCAAAAGACATGGACGGTATTTGGGTATCAGATTTATATTCAGGAAAAACAGGAATGCCTTATTATGTATTGAAAGTAGAAAACGGAGTTATTTCATTAAGTACATTTTCGGGATGTCTTCAAGGATTGTCAAACACAGATGCAAATATGCTTAAATTGCCACAGCAAGTGCAAGATATCGGTGTGAACAGCACATATTTAGCATTTTGTTCAGAAAATATGAGTAGTCCAAGTGCCCTTGTACAGGAACTGATTATTAATGCAAAAAATTCTGTGAATAATGTGGTATATAGTTCTATTATGAATGGTCTTGCAAAAGATGGAGTGGGTGGGCAATTGGCTGGAGGTTTCGTTTCAGGTGCAATAAACTCTGGAATTGATGCTTTAGTCAAAGAATTAACAACGCCAAAAAAGCAAATTTATAGTATAGAAATGAACATTCATAAGTGTAGTCCTGATGAACTTTTTGCACAATCTAATTGGAAATATATTTATATAAAAGGGGAAAATACACCAGAAGTTCAAGAGGAAAACCACATAATTTCTTTCGTGAGATGGACTCCCGAATCAAATGTATATTTTACATTCTCTGACGGAGATATTTTCCCTGTTTGGTTGGGTAAAAATGATTATTATTCAAAAGCAGAGATGAAAAATTTAAAGAAAAATCCTAACTGGGATTTTCGAAATGACTATATTCTTCTCTCTAAGACAGGAAAAATAATGGCATATAATTTGATGATGTTAAAAAAGCTTTTTTTCCAAACGGAACAAAAAGCCGTAAATAATGGTTTTGAACTTCCTCCAAAAAATAATCATTTTAGAAAAGTTGCGATTATGGGGGTTGAGTTTATGACAGAAGAAGAGCGTTCAAAATTGGTTAAAAAGAAAGGCAAACAAGAAAAACACGAAGATGATGATAATGTAATAGAAAGCAAAGGAGTGTTGATATCAAAAGTAATCGATAACACTCCTGCACAACTCTTTGGGATAAAAAAGGGAGATGTAATAACCCATATAGATGGCTACCCTATAAAAACAAGAGAAGATGCTATCAGTTACATAAATAGTTTATCTCCTTATTCCTATATTAAAATCAAATTTCAACGAAAAGGTAAGGACAAAGAAATTAATCTTCCTTTAACATATATGCTTAAGTAATCTTTATTGTTTAACGACAAAAACTACTTTACAATGAAAAAGTTATTAATTATTGCTATTTTTTTATGCCTAATTCAAGGTGTATTGGGTCAACATGTGGACTCTAAACGCCTTGAAAAAGTGATTATGGAAAAGGTTAAACAGAGAGAAGCTCAAAACAGAATAAATGAAGAGCGAGAGCGGCAAGAAAAAGAAAGAACTCGAGAGCAGGTGCAAAAGCAAATACAAAGCACTCAAAAGTCTATCCAGTATCAGCAGGGAATCACTGCCGCAAACTTCAGAGTAGGGAGTGAGGAATTTAAGAAAAACAACGAACACCAAACATGTGGAACCAATATGAATCTGCCAAAGAGACAGTTTGCAGAACCTCGATCATATCCACATTCATGGCCAAAGGTAAACCCTAGGCAATCAATTCACCATTTACGATATGACTCTAGAAGTGCAAGGGGCAGTAGTAATCATTTTAAACCTACGGTGAAGACTTTTAAGCGACCAGAAAAGGCAAATAAAACCAAAGTAACATATGTACCAAAGTTAGTAAATGTGGAAACAATGGATTACAAAAAAAGGGGGAACGAGTCCCAAATGTCGTTCAGAGGTTCTGAGAATTCAGATTATTCTAATAATGCTACGAATAATGCCCCACCAGTCCGAAAAAGCAAAAACAATATTAGAGGCGAAAAAGAAATAAATAGTTTGACCAACTATGATTATGACCCCCCAACTACTGTACAATTACCTCCGACAACAGGAGAGAGTCCTGTTCCAGAAAAGACTTCATTTGTTCCCGAAAGTGAGAAAAAAGAAAGCACGGATAATGCACAATTGAACGAAGCTTATAGTGAGACAAATGGATTAACTTCAAGTGCTAAAGCTGGGCAAGCACCGAAAGGTGTAGAGCAAAATACAACGCAGTTTGACCTGCAAAAAGAAAAGGCTTATGTTGCTAAAGAAGTTCGCGAATGGGCGAAAAATATTCCTGTTGTAGAGGGTGAAATTAACAGTTCCCCAGTTGTGAATAGAAAGGGGAAAACTCCGAAGGATGAGCTAGCACATTTAGCCGCAGACTCTGCAAAACGGGCGGAATATATATCAGAGATGTTAAAAGGGTTTAATGTACAAAGGAGATAATATGAAAATTAAAACAATTGTTATTTTATTGCTTCTACTGGGATCTGTAGAGGTCTATGCAAACACCCCAGAACTTAAATTGCTGATGTGTAACGATTCTTTACCATACAATGAAGGTCGTTTTTTCATTATTCCAAAAATGGGACTTTTTATTCAAAACGATAATGAAATTGTCGCTCTTGATGGAGAAAAATGTAGTGCTTTTCGGAAAGCGCGGTTAAAACAAAGATATAGGTGCGATAAGTTTTTTACAGAAAAAGAGAAATTGTTCATTCAAAGCGACGATCTCGTCCTTCAAATGAGTGGTGATAGCGTCAATGTGATTATACGACTAGAAGATGACAATTTTGAAGTGTTTCCTGTAGGTAACGGACTTTTCAGCATTGTTACACCATCGATTAACGATGCACCCTCCTCTAAAAATGACAGTGTTCTTTTCCTTTGGTCGATTTATAATGCCAATTCTGACACACTCATTGTGCAACATGCATTTGTTGACCCAATCACTGAAATTTTATCGCCAATTCCCAATTGCTACTTAATTGCAACAGGCAATAGTGTACTGCTTGTTGATTCTGGTAAAATTTTGTCTTTGGCGAAGGCTGAAATGCCAATATATTCATTGGCCATTATTGAAAAAGATATTTATTTCAGTACAGAAAAAGCAGTGTATCGCTTGTGTGAAGATGGTTATTCCTATCCTATTATTGTTGGTGGAATTCACAATATGTACGCTGATCAACGACGAATGTATCTGGTAATGAAAGATGGTAACATTTATTTTATGGACTTATAAAATACTCACAAAAAATTATGAAGACAAAGAAGTTATTTGCGTTTATTTTAATGCTACTATGGTTGGTTCATGCAAACGCACAGCTTGTAGAAAATGAACCAGTAAGTGAATCAAAACAAGATCTTTACACAACTGAAAATTTTATGGCTTTTCAAGTTGGATGGGCAAAGGTGAGTGGAACAAACACGAGGTCTACCAAAGGCGTTGGCTTGAATGGAGTGATCATTCAATATGATGTATTTCAAAATATAACGGGCTACAAAATCCCGCTATTTTTGATGGCTGGTGGAGATCTCGGAATAGCATTTGGGAAAGCATCGTATGATAGTGAATATAGCAACTTGGGTATGACGTCTGGGGTTCATATAGGCGTTGCGTATAAACTTAAAATTCTTGAAGACTTTTTCTTTACACCATTTGTTTGTGCAAATATTAAAATCACTCCGCTAGCAGAAGCTAGTGATGGAGATGGCAATTCCATCAATTATTTGGGAAAAGAGCAAGATGGATACACATATCCATATTGTGAGGGACACAAAGCCCACATAATTCAACCGGGAGCAATTGTCGGAGGTCTGTTGGAATACAAAAATTTTTGTGTATCATACAAGTATTCTCCAGATTTTGTGCCTTTTTTTAAAAATGGTGACGATAAAATTAGCTTGAATACCCATATTTTATCGGTAGGATATAGGTATTCTTTTTAAAGCAATTCTTGTTGCTAACTCATTAATTACCATAGAGGTGGCGAAAACGAATTAATTTTGCTTCCTCTATGGTAACTTATAGCCTATAATGAAAGTTTCTATTGTTGCAAATGTAAAAATTGGAAGAAAATGTATAGATTTAAAATGGAATAGCAAGATATTTACTATGTTGTTTGGTTTGTGGAAGTGAATAGTGATTTTTTAGAACCTTAGGTTTTGCCATACGTTGCTTTTGTAAAATCACGGATTTAAAGATATATAAAAATTATTGTAGTTCCATTTTTTGCACACCACTTTTTTTTGATTTGCTGGCAAGTTGCAGTAACTTTGTCCTAATGATTGATTTTACACCTTTAGCAAAGAAGCGTTTTTTGTCGCGGCTCTACGACCAGCTGCGCTACGCCAACTATGCCGATGCCGTGCAGCAAGGTGAGTTGGTGAAACTCATCGAGCGTGCGTCGCTCACCGAATTTGGCCGCAAATACCACTTTTCGGACATGCGCACTTATCGTGAGTTTGCTTCCACTGTGCCGCTGTATCGCTACGAGGACTTGCGCCCCCAAATCATGCGCATGGTTTCGGGCGAGGCGAATGTGCTGTGGCGTGGCAAATGCTTCAACTTTGCCCAATCGTCGGGCACTACCGATGGCAAAAGCAAATACATACCCATCACCTCCGACTCGCTGAAGATCAATCACTATCAAGGCGCGAGCGATGTGGTGTCGCACTATCTCAACCTCAATCCCGCCAGCCGAATTTTCAGCGGCAAAGGCTTTATTTTAGGTGGCAGTTTCGCCAACCAACTCCAGTTGAAGCCCGGCACAAGGGTGGGCGATTTGAGTGCCACGCTTATCCAAAACATCAATCCGCTGGTCAATCTCTTCCGTGTGCCGAGCAAGAAAGTGGCGCTGATGGAAGATTGGACAGAAAAACTCCCTGCGCTGGTCGAGGCTTCGCTCCACGAGAACATCACCAACCTTTCGGGTGTGCCGTCGTGGTTCCTCACCGTGCTGAAAGAGGTAATGGCGCGCAAAGGTGTGAGCTGCATTCATGAGGTGTGGTCCAATTTGGAGGTGTTTTTCCACGGTGGCATCGCATTTGCCCCCTATCGTGAGCAATACGAGAAGATTTGCGACATGAGCAAAATGCACTTCCTCGACACCTACAACGCCAGCGAGGGCTTCTTCGCTGTGCAAAGTTCGTGGGAAACCACCGCCATGCTCCTGCTGCTCGACATAGGCGTGTTCTACGAGTTTATCCCTATTGAAGATACCGACAGCCCCACCCCGGAGGTTTACCCTGTGTGGGAGGTGGAGGCTGGCAAAACCTACGAACTGGTGATTACGGCGTGCAATGGGCTGTGGCGTTACCGCATAGGCGACACCGTGACCATCGAGCAGACCAATCCAGTGAAGATAAAGATAGCCGGGCGCACCAAGAATTTCATCAATGCCTTTGGCGAGGAACTGATGGTGCACAACGCCGATGCGGCTATCACCAAGGCTGCGGTGCTCACCGGGGCGCAAGTGCTCAACTACACCGCCGCGCCTGTGTATGCTGGCGACCACACGCGAGGCCGCCACGAGTGGCTGGTGGAGTTTGCCAAGATGCCAGCCTCGAAAGATGAGTTTATGAAAATTCTCGATGAATGTCTGCGCGACCAAAACAGCGACTACGATGCCAAGCGAAGTGGCGACATCTTCCTCGATGCGCCCACGCTGGTGGTGGCAAGCGAGGGGCTGTTTGACCGATGGCTCGGCTCCACCGGCAAACTGGGCGGACAGCGCAAAATTCCGCGCCTGAGCAACGACCGCGACATTATCGAACAAATGCTAAAGATGCAATGATGAGTGAGAAGAAATTTAAGTGGGTGGCAGTTATTTCCACCCTGCCTGTGCTGATGTGGCCTGTGCTGCTCTTGCACCTCGACCAGATGGACACCGCCATTGAGCGATTTCTGATGCTGGGTATGCCAGTGTTTGCCCTGCTCTGTGGCTATTTGGCCAACTACGCCTACAAGGAGCGCCCCGAAGTGGCTTGGATTTTGATAGGTTTGGCGTGGCTCTCGTATGTGTGTTTTGCTATTTTAGGACTATAACCGAAACGATGAAAAGATTTTTCCGTACAAATATGGGTGCGGCACTGCTGAATATGCTCATGGCATACGTGGTGTTTATGGTGTCGCGATTGGCATTCTTTTTTGAAAACTATGCCACTTTTGCCCCCGACATGAGTTGGGGCTTGGCGATCAGTATGCTCAAGGGCTCGCTGGTGTTCGACACCTCTGCCCTGCTCTATATCAACAGCCTCTATCTGGTGCTGATGCTCCTGCCGTGGGGCAGAAAGGAAGTGCCTGGATTTCACCGCTTCCTCAAGTGGCTGTTTGTGGTGATTAATTCGATAGGCGTGGCGCTCAACCTCGGCGATGCCGTGTATGTGGCATATACAGGCCGCCGCTCCACCGTCACCGTGTTCTCGGAGTTTGTCAACGAGAATAATATCGCCTCTATCTTCCTTACCGAGTTTGTGAACCACTGGTATCTGGTGCTGCTTTTTGTGGTGATAGTGGCACTGATGTGGCTCTGCTATCGCACACCCGACAAGTGCGTGTGGGGCAAGCGTTGGCGCTATTATGTGGCGCAGACCGTCACGCTGCTGGTGCTTGCGCCATTGGCGATAATTGGTATTCGTGGCAGTGCCACCGCCGGCACACGCCCCATCACCATCAGCAATGCCAACGAATATGTGAATCGCCCCATCGAGGGCACGCTGGTGCTCAACACATCGTTCTCCATTATCCGCAGCATCGGCAAGAAGGTGTTTGTCACGCCGGATTATATGTCGATGGAGGAGATGAAGCGCACCTATGAGCCGATTATCACCCCTGTGAACGATTCGCTCACCACTTCGCAAAAGAAGAATGTGGTGGTGATTATTGTGGAGAGTATGGGTAAGGAGTATATCGGTAGCCTGAACCCTGATTTGGAGGGTGGAAAATACAAGGGATATATGCCTTTCATGGACTCGTTGCTCACCAAGAGTCTCACTTTTGAATACACCTTCGCTAACGGCCGCATTTCTATGGACGCGATGCCGTCGGTGCTGTCGGGCATACCGATGATGGTGGAGCCGTTTTTCCTCACCCCTGCATCGCTCAACGATGTGGGCGGACTGCCAAAGATGCTCAAGCCACGAGGATATTTCAGCGCTTTTTTCCACGGTGGACACAACATTTCGATGGGATTCAGTGCCTTTGCCCACGCCATCGGCTATGAGAAATATTTCGGGTTGAATGAATATTGCGACTCGCCAAAATATGGCGGTATGGACGACTTCGACGGCAAATGGGCGATTTGGGACGAGCCATTCCTGCAATACACGCTCGACGAGATTGAGAAGTTTAAGCAGCCGTTCCTTGTGTCGATGTTCACCGCTTCGTCGCACCACCCCTATCACATTCCAGAACAGTATGTGGGGAAAATCACTTCGGAGCCGGGCAATCAGCCCATCTACAAGTGCGTGCGCTACACCGACATGGCACTCCGAAAGTTTTTTGAGCGTGCCAGCAAGCAACCGTGGTTCAACAACACGATTTTCGTGCTTGTGGCTGACCACACCAACCAAAACGAACACGCTTTCTACAAAACCGAACAGGGCTTGTATAGCATTCCTATTATCTTCTACACCCCCGACGGCTCGATTAAGCCTGGCATAATGAAGAATGTGATAGCGCAGCAAACCGACATCACCCCCACGCTGATGCACATTCTCGGCTACGATAAGCCATACGTGGCATTCGGCTGCGACTTGCTGAGCACCCCTGCCGAAAAGACTTGGGCGTTTAACTACAACAATGGCGTGTATCAATACTTCAAAGGCGATTTGATGCTCCAGTTCGACGGCACGAAGTCGATAGCCCTCTACCGCTTCAAAACCGACCCGCTGCTCAAGCAAAACCTCGTGGGCAAACTCCCCGAACAGGCAGCAATGGAACACCAACTCAAAGCCCTCATCCAGCAATACATGTACCGCATGAACACCAACAATTTGGTATTGAGAAGTAAATGAGTCAACAAGTCAACAAGTCAACAAGTCAACAGGTCAACAGGTCAACGAGATTTTGAGGAAGCCCCACCCCCTCTACTCGTTGTCACGTTGCCTTGTTGCCTCGTCGTCTTGTAGACTTATAGACTTGTTGACTTGTTGACTTGTTGACTTGTTGACTTTTTTTTGGGATTCTTTCCAAAAAATAGTGTAAATTTGTGGGCGTTGCCGTTTGGCAGGAAAAAACGAAACTATATGACAAGGTTATTTATCGCTATCCTGATATCTGTGTGCTGCTTTTCAGCCGCTCACGCTCAAATTGTGGATGTGGAGCAGTCTGAAAAGTTCAACACCGACAGTGTGCTCCGCGACTTCGACGATCGCCCCTTTTTCGGCATCTATAAAGACAATTACTTTGTGGGTGGTACCGCCATTGGCACCAAGCCCACAAGCCACAACAGTGATGTGAAATTTCAGGTCAGCATTTCGCAACGCCTCACCAAGAGTGTGCTTCCGTTCAACACCTACGCATTCCTGTTTTATTCGCAAAAGTGTATGTGGAATGTGTTTGAAAAGTCGCTGCCGATGCGCGATTTCAACTTCAACCCCGGTCTTGGTTTCACCAAACTGCTCATCAGCAAAAACCGCCTTGTGGGTAAACTCACGCTGATGATTGAGCACGAGTCGAACGGACGCGATAAGATGTACGACCGCAGTTGGAATAAACTTTCCTTTGCCGGCAACATCTACCTTACGCCAAATGTGATGATTCACGGCAAATACTGGCTCACCTATATCGACAGTAAGCAGAACAAGGATATTTTGCGCTACAACGGTATTTACCAAACAGGTATTCAGGTGTTGAGCCCCAACCAGCGATGGGTGTTTTCTGCCACTGTCGTTAAGCGAAAGGGTTGGAATCTGAATGCCAACACCATCGTGGACATCGGTTGGCGCATACGCAAAAAAGACAATCAGTTCCTGATGCTGCACTACTATAACGGCTACGGTGAAAACCTGCTCGACTACAACAAGTTTCACTCACGCCTGCGCATCGGTCTGCTGATTAAACCTCGCTTCTTCAGCGATTTCTAACCATGTGCGAAAGTGACATAAAATTTGCGGTGGGCACCTATACGGTGCTCGGTGGTGAGGGCGTGCTGATTTACTCGCTCAACCCTCGCACGCTACATGCCGAGTGCCTCGGAAGGCTGCGGGTGGATAATCCGAGTTTCCTTTGTGTTTCGCCCTCTGGAGGGCATGTGTATGCCGTGAATGAAAGCGGAAGTCAGTCGGGCGTGCATCACCTTACTGTGGACGAAAATGGTGCGCTCACAGCGTGCCAAACCGTGGCTTCGGATGCCGACCCTTGCCACATTCTGTGGCTCAGCCCTCGCACCCTGTGCATCAGCAATTACAGCGGCGGTTCGGTAGAACTGTTCGACATTGCCGCCGATGGCTCGCTGTCGGCATCTGCCCAAACGCTCACTTTCCACGAGTGCGGCACATCGCCACGCCAGCAGAGCAGCCACATTCATTTCTGCGCCATCACGCCCGACGGCGAATATCTCGTTGCCGACGATTTGGGCGGCGACTGCATTCATATTCTGAAAATCGAGCATCACGCTGATGGCACCGCACGACTGCTGCGCCACGGCAAAACCGCCGTTCACGCTGAAGCCGGTCCACGCCACATTTGCTTTGGCGCCGATGGCAGATTTGCCTACCTCATTACCGAGTTGAGCGACGAGGTGATGGTGTTTGGCTATGGTAGTGGTGCATTATCGCTCATTCAAACTCTTACGGCTGCCCCCACGCCAGCGCACGCCTCAGGGCACATCATGGTGCACCCCAATGGCAAGTGGCTTTATGCCAGCGTGCGCCGCACAGGCGATGGCATAGCCGTGTATCATATTGGTGATGATGGGCGGCTCACGCAAGTGGGCTATACTCATACGGCGCTTCACCCACGCCATTTCAATATCACGCCCGATGGCTCGTTGCTGCTCTGCGCTTGCCGCGACAGCAATGCGATTGAGGTTTATCGCATCAATCCAGCCGACGGCACCCTACTCGACACGCTTCACCACATCAGTGTGGCGAAAGCGGTGTGCATTCAGTTTATCCACTAAAATCTAATCACTTCAAAAGAAATGGAAAATCGCGACAAAAGAATTTATAAAGTGACGCTCACTGGTGGCATCGTGAACATGCTGCTGCTGGTGTTTAAGTTTGTGGCAGGTGTGCTTGGCAACTCTGCCGCTATGATTGCCGATGCCGTTCACTCGCTGAGCGACTTCCTGACCGACATCGTGGTGATTGCCTTTGTGAAACTCAGCAGCAAGCCTGCCGACCAAGACCACGACTATGGGCACGGAAAATACGAAACCGTGGCGTCGTCGATTATCGGCATGGCGCTGGTGGTGGTGGCTGTGCTGCTCGGTTGGGGCGGTGTGGAGAAGATTATCCAAGTTGCAAAAGGCGAACAGTTGGAGCAACCTGGCGTTATAGCGCTGGTGGCTGCCGTGTTGAGCGTGGTGCTGAAAGAATGGGTGTTTCGCATCACTAAAAAGGTGGCATTAGACGTTAATTCACAAGCACTTGAAGCCAACGCATGGCATCATCGCTCCGATGCTATGTCGTCGGTCGGCACCACTATCGGTATTGGTGGAGCCGTGCTGCTCGGCAAGAGTTGGGCTGTGCTCGACCCTATCGCCTCGGTGGTGGTGAGCATTATGATTTTGATAGCGGCATTCCGATTGCTGCGTCAAGCCTCTGGCGAACTGCTTGAGGAGAGCCTTCCAAAAGCCACAGAAGATAAAATTGAGAGCATTGTGTATCAGGATAAGTTGGTGACCGACATTCACCGCCTGCACACGCGCCGCATTGGTAGCATTATTGCCATTGAGATGCACCTGCGCCTGCCCGGCGACATCACCCTCGAAGAGTCGCACCACCACGCCACACGCATCGAGCAAGCCCTGCGTGCCGAATTTGGCGCTGGCACCCACATCATGCTCCACATTGAGCCGGTGAAAGGTGATAAGTCAACGAGTCAACGGGGCAACGGGTCAACGAGTAGGTGATTCGAGATTTCGAGAATTCGGAGAAAGAAGGTTTTAAAGAAATATAAGATATGGAAGAAGGTTTTTATTATGTTGATGCTGCTGGCAAGCGACAAGGACCATTCGGCATCAATCAGTTGCGAGGATTGATTTCCCCCAACACATTGGTTTGGACAAAAGGTATGACTGGTTGGGTTTCTGCTGGGCAGGTTCCTGCTTTGGCGCAGATTTTTCCTGTGCCAACTCCTGCGCCCTCTGCTGTTTCCTCTGCTGTTCCCCAAAAGAAAGGTGCTAACGCAGGATTGATTGTGGCGCTGGTTTTGGCTGTGGTGGTGGCACTTGCCGCTGTGGGCTACATCGTGTATTCCAATCACAAAAAGCAACAAGAGCCTATTCAAGAAACCTACACAGAGAGCACGGAAGAGCAACCTGTGCAAGAAGATAAGGGATATACCGGGCAGCATCACTTGCTTGGCAACATTAGCCAATATCCTATCGCTATGGATATTTATGTGGATGCTGATGGCAATATTTCGGGGCAATACACCTACACCAAACACGGCTACAGTATGGATATTGACGGCACTTATTCCTCCGACGGACACATATTTATCCAAGAACGCGAACCGCGACAAGGTTTGGTGACTGGCGTGTTTGAGGGCGACAGGGAAGGCGACATTGTGCGCGGCACCTTCACCCGCACCAAAGACGGCAAACAAATGCAATTCATCCTGAACGAATAATCCCCTTCCCCTAAGGTGTGGACTTATAAAATCGGAGCACTCGGAGTAATCTGAGTGCTCTTATATCTATCTATTTTCTTATATCTATCTAACCTCTAATTTCTAATTTCTAATATGCTCCGCCGCCCATAAATTCGCGCAGGAGGCTGGTTCTTGGCACGTCGCGCGAACTGATTGGCTCGAAGCACTGCAAGAACATGAGCAGACGGTGAGCCTCGGAGTGCTCAGGCACATTTGCCGCCACCTGTTCCAAGATTGGGAGTGCGTATTGCTTCATTACTGCCAGTTCACACACGATGCTTGAGTTGAAGATGGCATCGGCGTTTTCCTGATATGGGAAAATCCATTTTTCCTCGCCTTTGCGCACACGAGGCCAGCGGTTGATGGTTTCCTGCGCACTGTAGCCACGGCTCTTGTAGTCGCGCACGATGCAGCGGAGCAAGCGGCAGTCGCTGGTGGAAATCCAGTTGTGGTCGTCGATATTGAGCGTTGCCAAAGCCGACACATAGATGCGGAACTTCTGGTCGTCAGGAATAAACTTTGTGAGTTCGGGATTGAGGCAGTGCAAACCTTCAAGCAGCAGCACATTATCTTCCTCAAGGCGCAGCGTGTTGCCACGGAACTCGCGTTTGCCGGTCTCGAAGTTGTAGGTAGGCATTTTCACCTCTTTGCCTTCAAGAAGTGCCTTCATATCGTGGTTGAAGAGTTCGAGGTCCACGGTGTGGATATTCTCGAAATCGTATTCTCCGTTTTCGTCGAGTGGAGTATCTGCACGGTTCACAAAATAATTGTCGAGCGAAATCATCTTCGGGCGCAGGAACTTGGTCACAAGGTGGGTGGCAAGACGCTTGGTGGAAGTGGTCTTACCGCTCGACGACGGACCTGCAATCAGCACGATGCGTGCGCCGCCACGTTTGAATCGGTCGGCAATTTGAGTGGCAATGGCACCGAGCACCTGTGAGTGGATAGTTTCGGCAATGTTGATGATTTCAGCCACGCGTTTTGCCTTGATAGCCTTGTTGAGTTCGCTCACATCGCTCACCTTGATGATGTGGTTAATCACCTTGCGCTCCATAAACGCATTGTAGATTTTCTCGTGTTTACCAGCCTTGGCTGGCACCGATGGATTGTCGGTGTCGGGCAGCAGCAGTAGCATACCGTCTTTATAAGGCACGAGGTCGAAAGTGTCGATTTGACCAGTGCTGGGGGCCAACGGACCTTGGAAACTGTCGATGATATTGTCGAGTTCGTAGAACACGGTGTAGAGTTGCTTCGAGTAGGAGAGGAAGCGCACCTTGTCGTTCATGCCTTGCTTGCGGAACATGTCGAGCACCTCCACGGTGGGGCGTTCGTGGCGAATGAACGGCATATCGGCAACGATAATTTCCTTTACGCGTTGCTTCAGTGCCTTCACCGTGGCACCGTCCACGCGCGAATGGTTGTGCTTAAAGGTACAGAAATAGCCCTTGCCGATAGAGTGAGGCACCACCAGGCGTTCTTCGGGGAACAAGTCCTTGGTGGCCTTATGGAGAATCATGACCAACGAGCGAGTGTAGGTGCGGCGACCCGATATGGTGTTGCGGTCGATAAACTCCACATGCTTAGGGCCATACAGCGGATAGGCGAGATGCTTATCGCGGTTGTTGACCATCACGCTGATAGGGCGAATTTTAATGCGATCTTTAATGCGCTCATACACATGTTGCAGAGTTTCGCCACCTTCTACATCAACATATTCACCGATATTGGTGCAGTAAATTCTTAGTTCGTTGTCCATGAATGAAATATGTATAAAAAAGTAGTTACAAGTTTGATTATTCCACAAAGATAATCATATTATTCCAAAACACAATTCTCAAAAATCAAAACAACAGAAATGACACGGAAAATACAGCCCAAAAGTGTGGTATTGGAGGGTGGAAGCGGATTTTTTTGGAAATTGTGGGGAAATTATCACAAAAAATCAATCGCAAATAACTACCTTTGCACAAGTACTAAACTTCAAGCACTATTTTAAGCGAAGACATGATCGACATTAAGCAATCAATGAGAGAAATTCTCGCAGCTGAAAGCCGCGCGATAGAAAATATTCCCGTAACTGACGGCTACGAAGAAGCTATCAAATTGATAGTGGAGGCCAAAAACAATGGTGGTAAACTCGTGACTTCTGGAATGGGCAAATGTGGGCAAATTGCCGAAAACATTGCCACCACATTCTGCTCAACCGGTATTCCTGCCGTGTTTCTTCACCCCAGCGAGGCGCAGCATGGCGACCTTGGCATTCTTCAGCCACACGATGTGATGCTGCTGCTCTCCAACTCTGGCAAGACCAACGAAATCGTGGCGCTGGTGCAGCTCGCAAAGGACCTCTATCCCGAACTGCGCTTCATCGTAATCACTGGCAATGCCGACAGTCCTCTCGCTAAAGTTAGCGATATTTGTCTGCCCACAAGCGGCGCACCCGAAGTATGTCCGTTAGGACTTACTCCCACCACCTCCACCACAATGATGACCGTGATGGGCGATGTGCTCGTGGTGAACACCATGAAGGTGACTCAATTCTCGCGCCAGCAATACGCTCTTCGTCACCACGGAGGCTATCTCGGCGAGAAGAGCCGCCAATAGAGCCGATGCTCTGTGCACCAGTGCCGACAGACGACAACTGTAAACAAAAAACACATCTATGCGTAAAATTATTGCAATCGGAGAATCAGTTCTCGACACCCTTTATCGCAATGGCCAACCCATTAAGGCGATGGTGGGTGGACGCATTGCCAATGCCACAGCGTCACTGGGCATGACAGGCGTGCCTGTCACATTTTGTAGCGAATGTTGCACCGACAGTGTGGGCGATATCATCGTGGATTTCTTCAACCGCCATCAGGTAGCCACCACTTCTATCGACCGCTACACAGAAGGCTCTACCCAGCTTTCCGCCATCTTCCTCGGCGAAGATGGAAACGATAAGATTGTGAACTATGGGGTATATCCTGATGCCGACCGCTTCGATGTGGTGTGGCCTCGCATCGACGAGGGCGACATCGTGCTGTTTGGCTCGCTCTATTCCATCGCACAGCCACAGCGTGAGCGTGTGTACGAACTGCTGTCCTACGCCGCAGAGCGCAAGGCGGTGATGGTGTATTTGCCGGGATTCCAGCACGGCATCAACTTCCGCATCACACGTGTGCTCACCGCCATTCTTGAAAACCTCGAACTGTCGAGCATCGTGGTGGCGCACGAGCGCGATTTGGCTGATATTTTCCCCGGCGAAAGTGCCGAGAAGGCGTATCACAATCATTTTGAATACTATTGCCCATGCTTTATCCACATCGGTGCCGATGGCGGTGTCGATGCTTTCGTGGGAAAGGAGCATTGGCAATTCCCTTGCCCTACCCCACAGAGTCTCAACTGGCTTGGGTGGCAGTCGGGCTTTACCGCTGGCGTGATTTGCGCACTGCTTTCGGAGGGCATCACCGCCGAACAAATGCGCACTATCGACCACGACACGATGCAGAAAATCGTGAACACTGCTTTCTTGCTTGCCGACAACGCTTCGGGCGAAACCAACTGCATCGACGCGAAAATGGCATCAAAAATGCAACAAGCTATCAACGAAGCAACAACTGACGAATAATTACTGATATGGACCAACTGCTTATCGACGTTTCAACACCTGCGTTCCAGACCGACATCACTGCGCTCACCTCTGCGCTTGAGGCTTCTGGAAAAGAACCCGATTTCACCTCGCTCAACACGCAGCAGCGACAAGACTTGACTGTGTGGTGGGTGCGCCAACTCATGTGTCAAGGACACGACAGCGAAGCGGCAACGTGTATCGACAATGCGGTGTTTGACGACGGTGTGGACGAATGGCCTCGTCTCTACCACAGTTGGCTGTGGCTGGTGAGAATGACCATTTTCATTAAAAGCGACGACTATATTTTGGCATTGGGTTCGGCAGAAAATGCCTTGAATGTGATGGTGGAGGTGACCAACAAGCGTCACGAGGATTTCCTCGCCATTCTGGCATCGCTGCTCTACAACCTCGCCATCGTGCACAGCCAAACCGATGACAATAGTCGCGCTGTGAAGGAGTTGACCAAGGCGCAAAAACTCTTGGAGCGTCTGGTGAAGCGCAACAACACCCGATTCTCGGCTATGCTGCTGAACGCAGTGGAGGCTTCCACAAGCATCTACAAAAACCGCACCAACCAGATGAATATCCTTGCCCACTATCAGCAGACCACGGAACTATACATCGCCATGCTTAATGAAGGCGGCGAGGAAAAAACGAAGGAAGCGCTTGAAAATCTGATTGAATCGCTTAAAAATGAGGGCGATTTGCTTCTGAAGATGGGTAATGCGCGCGGAGCAGTGAAATTCTACACCAAGTGTTTGCGCTACCAAAAGAAACTCAGCAACACCATGGGCGAACGCGAACTCACGCTGTCGATTGCCTTGGCGAAGGCGCTTATCCGCCTTGTGAATCGTCGAGCAGCCGCCGAGCAGCTCCTCAACTCGCTCCTCCCTCTCGCTCAACGCTTGCAAGCCACAAAAGAAATCACCGAAATCGAACAACTCCTCAACAACCGCAACAAAAACCACAACATCATGACCATGCTCAAAGGTATCAGTTGATTGGAAGTCAACGAGTCTACAAGTCAACGAGTCCGCGGACCTACGGGGCAATAAGTCGAAATTTCGAAAATTCGAAGATTCGAAAAATCGATATTTCGATGATACGCTTGGCGATATTTTACACTTTTAAGTCGGAACTTTTGTGGAATTTTACATTTTTAAGGCGGAACTTTTGTAAAAAATCACACTTTTCAGGCGGAACTTTTGGTTTGATGGGTATATTTTCATATATTTGCCAATAGAAAATATGTGGTAAAGCAATGGAAAGGATTCAAATTAATCAACTGATAGAGTGGAAGAACCGTAAGAATAGAAAGCCTCTTATTCTGCGTGGTGCAAGGCAGGTGGGCAAAACTTGGCTTATGAAAGAGTTTGCCCGACAGTGCTATGCCGACTTTATTTACCTGAACTTTGAAGACGATGAACCTATGAAGTCACTTTTTGTTCAGGATTTTGATATGGACCGAATCTGTCAGACCATCGAGATTTACACTGGTAAGCAATTATTGCCATCTACGGTGCTTCTGCTTGATGAAATTCAGGAGGCACCTCGTGGGGTGACTTCGCTCAAATATTTTTGTGAAAAGCGACGCGAACTTCATGTGATTGCTGCTGGTTCGCTTTTAGGTATCGCAAGCAATAAAAACGATTCGTTTCCTGTTGGCAAGGTTGATTTTATTGATGTAGGGCCACTGTCTTTTCTTGAATTTTTGATGGCAGAGGGTCAGAACTCCCTCGCTAAATGTATCGAACAGCAGCAGTGGACGCTATTGGAGTCGCTATCCGAACGCCTTCGCGATTATCTACTGAAATACTATTATGTGGGTGGTATGCCCGAACCGGTTCAAACTTATATCGACACACACGACTATGCCGAGGTGCGCCGTGTGCAAAATGCCATTCTCGACACCTACGACAATGATTTTTCAAAGCACGCTCCTGCCGCTGAAGTGTCACGCATACGCATGGTGTGGAATTCCATACGAGGGCAACTCGCTCGCGAAAATAAGAAATTTATTTTCGGCACACTAAAACAGGGCGCAAGGGCGCGTGAATTTGAACTTGCCATTGAGTGGCTTCGTGATGCCGGGCTTGTGCATAAAGTGAACCGTACTAAAAAAGGATTGCTCCCACTTTCGGCTTATGAGGATTTCTCTGCCTTTAAATTGTTTATGCTCGATATTGGTTTGATGGTGGCAATGAGTAAGTTGTCGCCACAAGTGCTGATTGAGGGCAATTCCCTGTTTCTTGATGCAAAAGGTGCTTTTGCTGAGCAGTATGTGCTTCAGCAGTTCAAAACCTGTGGGCGTGAAATGGATGTGTATTATTGGTCGGCGGATAATTCTTCTGGCGAAATTGATTTTCTTGTTCAGGCCAACGATAAGATTATACCAGTGGAAGTGAAAGCCGAAGAAAATTTGCGTGCTAAAAGTTTACGCTCATTTGTGAGCGCTAACCCTGGTTTGCATGGCGTTCGGCTGTCGATGTCGGCATATCGTGAGCAAGATTGGATGACCAACTATCCTCTCTATGCCGCGTCGTGTGTGGTTGATAATTAATTTTTTTAAATATTTAGGATGATGATGAAGATGGTTTTTTGGGCTTTGGCTGCTTGGTTTGCGGTTTCGGCTGCTGCTGCGGTGCATGTGAGCCCTACGAATGAGAAGATTCAATACACAGGTCGTGTGAATTTCAGTAATCCGGAGCGTGTGCGTTTTGTGTACCCCGGCGTGCAGATTGCCGCGAATTTTGAGGGTACGGGGCTGGCGATGAAGGCGAAGCCCGGCAGTGGCTATTTTGTGGTGGCTGTCGACAATTTACCTGTACGCAAAATCTATTTCTCCCCCGCCGACTCGGTGATTACCCTTGCGAGCGGTCTGCCCACCGCTCTGCCCCACACCGTGCGCGTTTACCTCTGCTACGAGGGCTATGCCAAGCGTCCCGAATTTCGTGGTTTCATTCTGGAGGGCGACACTAAATTGGTGGCGCCACCCAAGCGACCCAAGCATCGCATCGAGTTTGTGGGCAATTCCATCACTTGTGGCTATGGTAATGAGAGTTTGAACCGTAAATGCGGTTTTGCCGACTCCACCGAAAACCACTATCTCACCTACGCTTCGCTGCTGTGCCGTATGCTCGATGCCGAGGAACACTGCACGGCTCGTTCGGGCATAGGCGTGTATCGCAATTACAACGGCAAGCGCGGCGGCGATGCCGACAATATGAGCAAATGGTACGACTACACTTGCTTCGACGACGCTTCGCAACTCTGGGACCACAGCAAGTTCCGCCCCGAAGTGATTTGTGTGAACCTCGGCACCAACGACTTGAGCACCAAGAATCACGACATCAACCTCTACAAGAAGGCGTATCGCAAATTTATCCTGCATTTGCATGAGGTGCAGCCACAAGCCAAGATTGTGATGCTTACTGGCCCGATGCTGTGGGGTGAATATCTGAAGGAGCAAATCCGTGTGCTCGATGAACTGCAAAAGGAGTTCACCGAACAAGGTCTTGCCACCTATCGCTTTGATATGACCCTGCAAGACGGCACCTTCGGCTACGGCGGCAGTTGGCACCCATCGGCACGCCAGCACGAAATCATGGCTGGCGAATTGCTCCCATTGCTCAGCCGCCTGCTGAAGGAATAGTTTTTTTATTAGAAGTTAAGAAGTTAAAGAAGTTAAGGAGTTAAGACGATAGTTCCGAGTGCTCACCCCACACGCCTCGGAGAAAAAATATACAAAAAATTACATTTTTTTCTTGCACGTTTTGCCACAGCGGTGTGCAATGTTTTGCACACATTTCACGATAGTGTGGCAAAACGTGCATTTTTTTCAAAAAACCGATACAATTATTTTCTAATTTGTTTATATTTGCAACGATGCGCTACGGCGTGTGGAACATTTAGACAATAATTAACATATTACGATTTATGAGTGAAAGAGAAAATATTCAGCAAGTGGCGAGCCGGCTTGTGGGCTTGCGCGATGCGCTTGAACTCACGCCCGAACAGGTGGCAGAGGCTTGTGGAATAGAAGTGGAAACTTATCGCAATTACGAAAGCGGTGATTTCGACATTCCCATTAGTTTTATTCAAAATCTCGCTTCCATCTATGGTGTGCAGGTGCCTGAATTGCTGTTCGGCACATCGCCACGCATGAGTTCTTACTATGTGACCCGCGCAGGCAAGGGACCGCGCGTGGAGCGTTCGAAGGCTTACAGTTACGAATCGCTTGCAGAAGGATTCACCGACCGCATCATGCACCCGTTTTTGGTGACGCTGGAGCCTAACGACAATGCCATCGCCAAACCCAACACACACTCTGGTCAGGAGTTCAACTATGTGCTTTCGGGCAGAGAAGAACTGCACATCGGCGGCAAAACGCTGGTGCTTAATCCCGGCGACAGCGTTACTTTCAACGCCCAGCTCCCCCACTACATGCAAGCGCTCGATGGGAAACCCCTCGTGTTCCTGTCGCTTATCGCAAGCGAGTAACATATAAACACACAACATCACACAAACGCTTTTTTTTTAGATCATTATGTTAGAACGATTTTTAGATAAAGTGGATTTCGAGTCGTACGACGACTTTATGCAGAATTTCCACATCAAAGATTTACCGGGATTCAATTTCGCCTACGATGTGGTGGACGAATGGGCGCGCATTGAGCCCGACCGCAAAGCCCTGCTTTGGACCAACGAGGCTGGCGATGTGAAGCAGTTCACATTTGCCGACATCAAGCGCGAGAGCGACAAGACCGCGGCATATTTCCAACAGTTGGGCATAGGCCGTGGCGATATGGTGATGCTGATTATGAAGCGTCGCTACCAATTCTGGTTTGCCATCACCGCACTCCATAAACTCGGTGCTGTGGCTATCCCTGCCACCCACTTGCTTACCGACGAGGACATCGTCTATCGCTGCCAGTCGGCTTCTATCCGTGCCATCGTGGCTGTGGGCGACGATGTGGTGCTCGACCATATCCAAAAGGCTGCCCCCGACTGCCCATCGGTGAAAAACTATATCTCCATCGGATCGAAAGTGCCAGAGGGCTGGTGCGACTTCAACGCCGGCATCGAGAGTGCACCGCCATTCGTGCGCCCAGAGGTGGTGAACGAGCCGGGCGACATCTCGCTCATGTACTTCACCAGCGGCACCAGCGGCGAGCCTAAAATGGTGGCTCACGATTTCCGCTATCCGCTGGGGCATATCATCACGGCAAAGTATTGGCACAACCTCGACGAGAACAGTCTGCACTTCACCCTTGCCGACACCGGTTGGGGCAAGGCTGTGTGGGGCAAATACTATGGCCAATGGATTGTGGGCGCCAACGTGTTTGTTTACGACTTCGAGAAGTTCCACCCAGTGGATGTGCTGGAGATGATTCACAAGTTCCATATCACCTCGTTTTGCGCACCTCCCACCGTGTATCGCTTCCTTATCCGTGAAGATGTGAAGAAATACGATATTTCATCGCTCAAATATTGCACCAACGCAGGCGAAGCGCTCAACCCTAACGTGTTTGAACGCTGGTATGAACTTACCGGCATCAAACTCCACGAGGCGTTCGGACAGACCGAAACCACCGCCACCGTGGGCACCTATCCATGGATTGAGCCACGTCCGGGCTCAATGGGCAAGCCAAATCCGGGCTACGACATCGACCTCATCACTGCCGATGGACAGGTGGCTGAAGACGGTCAGCAGGGCGAAATCATCATACGCACCCACGGTCGCCGTCCCGAAGGCTTGTTCCTCGGCTATTACCGCGACCCAGAACTCACCCACAAGAATTTCCACGACGGCATTTATCACACTGGCGACATCGCTTGGCGTGATGAAGACGGCTACTATTGGTTTGTGGGTCGCAAGGACGATGTAATCAAGTCGTCGGGCTATCGCATTGGTCCATTCGAAGTGGAAAATGCGCTGATGAAGCACGAGGCTGTGGTGGAGTGTGCCGTGACTGGCGTGCCCGACGAGGTGCGTGGCATGGCAGTGAAAGCCACCGTGGTGCTCAGCAAGGAATTTGCCGACACCCCAGGCATTGAATACGATGTGGAATACCGTGGCAAAGAGGTGCCAGCGCTGGTGAAGGACATTCAAGACTTCGTGAAGCGCACCACCGCCCCCTACAAATACCCTCGCGTGATTCAATTCGTGCGCGAACTCCCCAAAACCATCAGCGGCAAAATCCGCCGAGTGGAAATCCGCCAAAAGGACAACGACAGAGGTTAGGGAGTCAACGAGTCAACAGGTCAACGAGTCAACGAGTTGGGGTCCGATAGAGATAGGTCCGATAACAAAAAACACCTATTAAATCCATTAAAAAACCATTATCACCTATTTTTTAATAATTCAATTTTAAATCGGTTAATAGGGTTAAAATGGATTAAATAGGTGTTCCTTTTCGCCCACTGGGCTCGACTTGCCGCGTTACAGTAGCCGAAGGTGTCGTCTTAACTTCTTTAACTCCTTAACTTCTTCACTTCTGAATCGTAATTTCTCGGTTGTGCAACGTGTTGCATTGCTTTTTTTGCGTTTTGTTGGGTGTTTATAGGGTGGAATATCTGAAAATATATTAAATTTGTAACATAATTTTTATAATTTGAAGATATTCTGCGGAATATGGATACATTAATCAACGTATTTTCTCTTTTGGGTTCGCTCGCCCTCTTCCTTTACGGAATGAAAATTATGAGCGAGGGACTTGAAAAATTCGCCGGTGAACGCTTGCGCGCTATTTTGGCTGCTATGACCAAAAATCGTGTGATGGGTGTTTTTACCGGTATTTTTATTACTGCGCTTATCCAGTCGTCGTCGGCCACTACTGTGATGGTGGTGTCGTTCGTTAATGCTGGATTGATGTCGCTCACCCAGTCAATCGGCGTGATTATGGGTGCCAACATCGGTACCACGGTCACAGCATGGATTATCTCGGCTGTGGGATTCAAAGTGAATATTGCCGCCTTTGCCATTCCAATGCTTGCCATAGGTATGCCGCTCATATTCTCTGGCAACAGCAAGCGCAAGAGCGTGGGCGAATTTGTGTTTGGCTTCTCATTCCTGTTCATGGGTCTGTCGTTCTTGCAAAACTCTGCCACCGACTTGAATATGGGCGAAATTGTGGCAAATATGCTCGCTACGATGCCTGTTGACTCGTTCGGCACCATTCTGCTCTTTGTGCTGGTGGGTGCAGTGGTCACTATGATTGTGCAAGCCTCAGCCGCCACCATGGCAATTACCTTGATGCTCTTCGATATGCATATTCCGGGCTTTGGCTTCGAGCAGGCAGCCGCTTTGGCGATGGGTCAGAATATCGGTACCACTATCACCGCATTCATGGCTTCGCTCACAGCCAACACACAAGCGCGCCGTGCCGCCCTTGCCCACATGTTCTTCAATGTGTTTGGCGTGGTGGTAGTGCTCTTGATGTTCTACCCTGCATGTGATGCTGTTCGCTGGTTTGTGACCGATGTGATGGGCATTCAGAGCAACGACCTCTTCTTGCTCTCCGCATTCCATACCGCATTCAATGTGTTCAACACTTTGATTCTTATCTGGTTTGTGAAGCAGATTGAGCAACTTGTGTGTAAGGTGCTCCCCGACAAGAATACAGAAGAAAATCAGCCTCGCTTGAAATACATCTCTGCAGGCTTGTTCTCTACCGCTGAACTTTCGCTCCTTGAAGCGCGTAAGGAGGTTGCACTGATGGGTAAGCGATGCATGAGAGCCTTTGAATTTGTGATTAGTATGCACGGCATCTCGAAGGAAGAAGAGTTCAACGCCATCTTCCATAAGGTGGAGAAATACGAGGGCATCACCGACAATATGGAGTATGAAATTGCGCACTACCTCCAGAAGGTGAGCGAAGGCCGCCTTTCCGATGAGTCGAAGCGCCAAATTCAGCGTATGCTCCGTGAGGTTGACGACCTTGAGAGTATCGGCGACTGCTGTTACAACTTGGCTCGCACGCTCTCGCGCAAGCGCACCAAATGTAAGGCTCACTTTACCGACGAGCAGAGCATCCACATCTCCGAAATGGAGAAACTGGTGCTCGCATCGCTGGAGCAGATGGTGACCACGCTGCAGAAGCCTGAAGGCGAGGGACACGACATCTCGGCAAGTTATGAAATAGAGCGTGAAATCAACAGTCTGCGCACCAGCCTGCGTGACAACAACCTGATTCAAATCAGTGCTGGCGCATACGACTACGACCTCGGCGCTTTCTATATCGACCTTGTGAACGGTATGGAAAAACTCGGCGACCACGTGCTCAATGTGGTGCAAGCCAAGGCACGCCAGAAAGTGTAATTTCTTACAACAAAATACAGCGGCAGGGCATCAACCATTGGGGTTGGTGCCCTGCTTGATTTTTTATGCAGATTATTTTCGGAATTTGCAAAAATATTGATTAACTTTGTGCGCTATACACAAGTATGATTTCGGGGACTGTAGGGCTGTTGCCGCACGATTGCGACAATAGCACAAATAACAACAAAACAGAATTTTAAACAAACTATATCAACTAATCAAACATTTGGTGTTATGAAACAACTATTTTCTTTATTCATTTTGGCGATTTTCGCCGCAGCCACTTCCTTTGCGGCAGAAGTGGAACTCACTTCGTTTAAAGCTGTCAGTGCCGACGCTGACGACTATATTAGCTATGTGGCAGAGCAAGGGAAATCGGCAACTCCTCCTGCTGTGTATAGCGGAGTGATTCGCGTTTACCAAAATGGTGGTCTATTTACCGTCAATGCTAAGAATGGTGCAAAAATCACGCAGATTATTTTAGGATCATCGATGGCAACATCTGTCACTTATAGCGTGGATGGAGCTGCCGAATCGGCTGCTCAGGCTATCAAGGCAAATGCGAAACTTACTGTAGACGAATTGTCGGCTAACAGCATTCGTTTTACTTGTAAGGGAACAAGCAAGAGTGCGCGCCTTTATGTTAACTACCTTAAAGTAGCTTATGAAACTCCTGGTGGCACAAAGAAGGTGACTTCTATCGCCATTACTGGCACCCCTGCAAAAACAGAGTATTACACTGGCGACAAGTTTAATCCTGAAGGCTTGGTGGTGACTGCCACTTTTGACGACAATACCACAGAAGCGGTAACTCCAAACTGGGAGTTCACTCCAGCCACATTCACAGAGGTGGGAAATATTTCTGTAGCTGTTAAAGCCACTTATGGTGGTCAGACCGCACAAACCACATGCCCAGTAACTGTTAAAACCATTGCCAACACTAAGGAAACTGCCTACACTGTGGAGCAGGTAATTGCTTTGATTGATGCTGGCGTGGGACTCTCTACTCCTGTGTATGTGAAGGGTGTGGTTAGCAAAATCGTAACTCCATACTCTGCGCAGTATAAAAACATCTCATTCAACGTGTCGGACGATGGCGCAGTAAACTCTCCACAATTCCAGTTCTTCCGCAATCAGAAAGATGCTCAAAACACTTATCCTGAAGATCCAAATATTTTGGTGGGAGCCTCTGTTATCGGTTATGGCACACTCACAAAGTATGACACAACTTACGAATTTAAAGCAGGTAACTACCTCGTAGAATACATCGCTCCAACACTCGCTGGCGACATCAACGGCGACGGCGTGGTGAACACTTCAGACGTAACAGCCCTCGTCAACGCGGTTTTGGGTGATGGCGACGTGACCTTGGAAACAGGCGACCTCAACGACGACGGTGTGCTCGACGTGACCGACGCCACCATGCTCATCTACCTCCTCGGCGAAGAAAACTAAAACCTCCCCCACCACCCTCCCCCACGAGGGTGCCCTCCAAAAAAATAAAGCCGCACCTATTTCACATTGATTGACGAAATAGGTGCGGCTCTTATATTTGTACCATCAACACGCTATAGCGTAAGAAACAGCGTATTCCTCCTCGTTCCAAAATTTTGCCTAATCCCAAATTTATATATGAATTTTGGGATTATAATCCTAAAAATATATATGAAATTTGGGATTAGCGTGTTTTTTTCGTTTCGCTTCTTGCCTCACGCGAATTGCTTTTTCACAGCATTTGTTCAACCCTGGGTTGAATCAAATTTTTCTTGTTGAATCGGTTGAATCTGTGTGAGCTGTGGTTTGGGTGATGCACCAGGCGAAGCCTTTGGCTTTGCGGAGTTCGCTGTCGGTGAAGTGGTCGCCTTCGTGCCATTGCAGGTGGCAGTGGTCCTCCCCCACCTCGGCTATGTGGTGCTGGTGCTGACGGCGGCAGATGTCGCCCACCAGTTTGAACGGCATTTTGTTGGTTTTCTCCTCCTTTTTGCCCAGACTCATATAGATGTATTTCGCCTTCGACGGGTGGGCTTCGTAGTATTCTTCCCACCCCTGCATCCACAGCGAGGGCGAACACGCAGCCACGGCATCGAAAATGGGCGTTTTGGTGGTCGTCCAGAGGGCGAAAAGTCCTCCGAGCGAATAACCGCCCACCACGAGTGGCAAATGGGCGTAGCGCGCCTTTATGGCGGCGATAAGCGAATTTTCAATGTAGGCGAGCAACTCCCCCACCCTATCTTTCCACAATTCCGCTTCATCCACCTCGAAAGTGTACATCGCGAATCCCTTGCCCGCCTCTTGCTCGATAAGGGCACATTCGTGAAGCAGAAGCCGTCGCTCAAAGGAGCACAATGGCTTCACGAGCACACATTGTGGCTCGCTATCGGTGGTGATGATATGGCAAGTGCGTTTGCCTATGTCGATGATTTCCTCTCTCATTTGCAGGATTTGTGCGTCATGATGTCGAGCACCATACGGTCGGTCTCGTTCATGCCGCTTGCGCCAATGCGTGTGAGGTTGCGTATGCAGCGGTCCACATCGTCCTCAATCAAGCCTTCGGCGTTGGTGGCGTGGCGGTTTTGGATAGCCAGCATAGCCGAGAGCACCGCTGTGGATACACCGCTGGTCACCTTCAGCGCGCAAGCCGGTTTCGCACCGTCGCACACCATGCCGGCGAGGTTGGCTATCATATTCTTCACCGAGTAAGCCACCTGTTTGTAGCCGCCGCCCATCAGGTAGGTGATGCCGCAAGCCGATCCGGTGGACGCCACCACGCAGCCGCAGAGCGCCGACAGTTTGCCGAGCGATTGCTTGATGTAGATGGCGGTGAGGTGCGAGAGGATAAGTGCACGCGTGAGTTCCTCGTCGGTGTTGTGGTTTTCTTCGGCAAATACCACCACTGGCATCGTGCATGATATGCCTTGGTTGCCGGAGCCTGAATTACTCATCACGGGAATGGATGCGCCAGCCATGCGGGCATCGCAAGCCGATGAGGTGGCAGAGAGTATGTGGCTGAAGATGCTGTCGCCCATGATGCCCTTGCCGAGCGGACGCGATAGCGTTTTGCCCAACGAGTGGCCGTAGTTGCCCTTCAGGGCTTCGCGTGAGGCGTTCTCATTCAGTCGGCGCGCCTCTTTGATAAACTCTATTTCTTCGAGAGGCGTGGTGGTGGCGAAGTCGAACACACGACGCAGCGTGAGTTCACACTCTTCGTCGTCTTTCGTGGGTGCCTCTTCGGTTTGATGCTTTTTTAGGGGTTGATTCAGAAGCACTTCGCCGTCTTTCTCGATGTGAATGAAGTGCGTATGGTCGCGAGCGATGATGGCTGTGGCGCTGTGGCCGGCATCGTCGGTCGCTATCACCTCGATATATAATTTTTCGTCAATACCGTCTTTCAGATGTATGCAAATGCGCTGTTCCTCCACATATTGCTTGCCTTGAGCCACATCGGAGTCGGTCACATCGCGCAGCACCTCCAGGCCGTACTCGCTTTTGCCCACAAGCGCACCCAGCGCAATGGCAATAGGAAGTCCCACCATGCGAGTGCCGGGAATGCCCACGCCCATGGCGTTTTTCAGAATGTTGGCACTCAGATACGTCTCGATGTGAGTAGGTGTGCAACCCAGCGTCTCGGTAGCCTTAGCCACACACAGCGACACCGCCATAGGTTCCGTACAACCGATAGCAGGCACCACTTCACGCTTCATCAGCTCAATAATTCTCTTTCTCTTCTTTTGGTTAATCATACACGAAGGTTTTTAAAACCCAAACACGGCCTAATGACCGATTTGGGTTAAATAGCATTACACCCACAAAGATACAAATAAAAACAAACAATTCACCCCACCCACCCCCAAATATCCACCACTAACCACCGAAAATCCAGGTTCAGTGGAAAATTCCTGGGGATAGATTATGCAATGTTGCCGAATCGTGAATGGGATCAAAAACAAAAACATAAAAAACAGCCTTGGAGCAACGTGGAATGCTTCGCATT